>Ga0335076_10000106_pt1 | contig 66854 bp, 68 predicted proteins | sample Lox_Sample_25_FD_206717 | JGI IMG/M metagenome (GOLD analysis project Ga0335076, IMG submission 206717) | Soil microbial communities from Loxahatchee National Wildlife Refuge, Florida, United States - Lox_Sample_2.5 | ecosystem: Environmental > Terrestrial > Soil > Wetlands | place: USA... | reverse complement strand
AAACTGTGGAAGCAGTTCGCTCCCGATGATTACGCGAAGGCGGTCGGACGCGTCCCGATGAAGCGCATCGGCGATGTCCGCACCGACGTCGGAGCGCTCGTGGCATTCCTGCTCAGCACCGACGCGATGTTCATCACCGGACAGACCATTCACGTCGACGGTGGAATCGGCTGCTTTCGATGATCGCCCACGAAGGGTCCCTGCGGGATCGGCAGCGCGCGCAGATCCGGGCCGACATCCGGCGGGCGGCGTTTCGGCTGTTCATCGAACGCGGCTACGACACCGTCACGACGGAGGAAATCGCCACCGCCGCAGGCGTTTCAGCACGGACCTTCTTCCGGCACGTGCCGACGAAGGAGGACCTGCTGCTGGCCCCCGTTCGCCACGGGGGCGCCGCCATCGTCAACCTGCTCGAACAGCGGCCGGCCAGGGAAGCGCCCGACGTCGCGCTGATCAACGCCATTGTGGCGCGGATCCGCTCGTTCGACCAAGCCGACATCGAGGAGTGGCGAGAGGCCTTGCTGGTTGCCCCCGGCCTGCTCGATAAGGCCACGATCCACACGCCCACCGACAAGGAGCGGGCCGCCAAGCTGGTCGGCGAACGCATGGGCGCCAACCCCGAGGACGACGTCCGTCCCGGCCTGCTCGTCCAACTCGCCTTTGCCGCCGCAGATTTCGCGTTTCAGCGGTGGGTGCGCCAATCCGCTCCCCCACGACCACTTGATCTCTACGTCACAGAGGCCTTGAGCGCGGTCAAGAGTCGCCACTGGAAAAGGAAGTCGCAATCGTGAAAGACAAGTACAGAGTCGCAGTCTGGGCCACCGGCGGAGTCGGCAAGTACGCGATCCGCACCATCGCCGACCGCCCCAACCTCGACCTGGTCGGCGTCTGGGTGCATTCGGACAACAAGAACGGCAAAGACGCCGGCGAGCTGGCCGGCATCGACCCGGTCGGTGTTCGCGCCACCCGGGACGAGTCGGAAATTCTCGGTGGTGATGCGGACTGCGTCGTCTACGCGGCGCCGGCACCACCCCGAATGAAGGATGCGATCGGCGACCTGTGCCGAATCCTGGCCGCCGGCAAGAACGTCGTGACGACCGCGATTCCGGGGCTGGTGTACCCGCGCGGCTCCATGCCCGGCAGGGTGATCGACACGATCGGCACCGCGGCCACGGCAGGAGGGAGCTCGCTGTTCTCCAGCGGCATCGAGCCGGGATTCGGCGCCGACCTGTTTCCGATCGCGCTGATGTCCATGTCGCACAAGGTTTATTCGGTGCGCGGCATAGAGATCACGAACTACTCGGAGTACCCGGCCGAATACGACATGCGCGAGTTGTTCGGGTTCGGCCAACCACTGGACTACCGAGGCGGGCTGAAGATGCCCGGCACCCTGCGCTGGGGCTGGGGTGCTGCCGTCACCATGGTCGCCGAGGCGCTGGGAGCACAACTCGATGACATCCGCGAAACGTGCGAGTTCCAGGCCACTCCGCGAGACATCTCCACCGCGTTCGGGCTCGTCGAAGCGGGAACCGTCGGTGCCACCCGGGCGCGTTGCATCGGCGTCGTCGAGGGCCTTGACGTCATCACCATCGAGCACGTCGACCGCATCGCCGACGATCTGGCTCCCGATTGGCCGAAGGGCCGAACCGGCGGGACCGACGGCATCTGGCGGGTCATCATCGACGGAGAGCCGAGCTTCGATGCGGAGTTCGAAGTCGGGCATCGTCCCGGCGACAGCCATAACGATCACGGGTTGCTGGCAACGGGCATGCGCGCGGTCAACGCCATCCCGTGGGTCTGCGACGCCGAGCCCGGAATCGTTGACGCGCTGCATATCCCGCTTACCTCGCCGGTGGGCGCGCTGCATCCGCACCGGGATGGGGTCTCTGCGTTCTAACGTCTACACACCGGCCGAGGCGCCGCCATCAACCGTCAGGACGGCGCCGGTCGTGGTAGCCGATGTCGCGAAATACAGCGCGGCTTCGGCGACGTCTTCGGGCGTTCCTTCTCTCGGCAGCGGCCGGTCGCTGCGCATCTTGGCTCTCGTCCGCTCGACGAACTTCTCGATGGCTTCGGGAGGAAGACCACTCACCGATGAGGCCAGGATGGGTGTCGGGATCCCGCCGGGTGCAATGCAATTCACGCTGACGCCGACGGGCGCGAGCTCGGTGGCCACACTCTTGCTGAAATGGATGACCGCGGCTTTGGATGCGCGGTAGACCATCACGCCGCCGCCGGGCTGCAGCCCGCCGATCGATGAGATGTTGATGATGGTGCCGCCATCGTGGTCGGCCATGTGCCGAGCGGCTACCTGGGTGCCCAGCATGACGCCCAACACGTTGATGGACATCACGCGCTGGAAATCGGAGAGATCAGCGGTCAAGAAGCTTCTATGCATCTTGCTGGAAATGCCGGCGTTGTTGACCATGACGTCGAGTCGGCCAAAGCGCTCGACAGCGGCCCTCACAAGGCCCTCGACGTCCGTCTCGTCGGCGACGTCGGCGTGATAGAACCAGGCACGGTCCCCACATTGCGCGGCAACGTCCTCGCCGGCATCGTCGTTGACGTCGGCGACGACGACATTGGCGCCCTCGGAGGCGAATTTCTCGACGATTCCCCGGCCGAGACCCGACGCGCCGCCGGTGACAATGGCAACCTTTCCCGCCATCGATGCGGGCTGGCTCTCGACGAACGAAAGCGACTCGGTCATCCGCGGTCCCTCTACTGAATCGGCTCGTCGCCAAGGACGGTGGTGCGCAGCATTTCGCGGGCCGAGCTGGGGTCGTAGGGGGCCGCTCGGTGCAGGACTCCGCGGTTGTCCCAGATGACGGTGTCGCCAACCGACCAGGCGTGGCTGTAGACGGTGTCGGGCATCGTGGCACGCTCTAGGAGCCCGGCCAACAGCGCGCGACCTTCGTCGAGATCCATGCCGACGACGTAGTCAGCCGAGGCGCCCAGCACCAGCGACTTTCGGCCGCTGCGGTGTGTCCACACCAGTGGATGCTCGTGGGTGGGCCGGGATCGCCAGCGCGCCAACTGCTCTGGGGTGGGGTCGGGGGTAATGCGCCGTTGGGAAGCCTCCAGTGAGTGGACGACTCGCAAGGCGCCGAACCGGTTCTTTTCTTCGTTGCTCAGCGCCTCGTAGGCGGCGTATGTGTTGGCGAATTCGGTTTCGCCTCCCCATTCGGCGACCTGCACGGCCGAAAGGACGGTGGCTTTTTGCGGGTACGCGTCGTCGATCGGGGTGCAGCCGTCGATATGCCAGTCGAACGTCGCCATCAAATAGGCCGCCGAGGCGTTCTTCGACTTGTCCAGCGTGATCGGGTAGATGCCGGGCACCGGGTGGTGGCCGTCGGAGGAGTGATCGACTTCGCCGAGGCGACGGCAGAAGGCGACCTGCGCCTCGGGTTCGAGCCGCAACCCGCGAAAGACCAGAACTCCGTTGTGCTCCAACGCATCCAGGATGGCTTCACCGACCGGGTTGCCGGAGCCCAAGTGGCCCGGATCCAGGCCGGTGACTTCGGCGCCGACGGACTCACTGAGCTTGGTGATGGAGAGCAGACTCATCGTCTGTCCTTTCTGACGAAGGCGATAGAGGTTGGGGTCGCGCTTAGGGCACCGGTTCGTCGGTGCGGATCATGACCGCGTCGGCGGCGTCGGTCGGGACGCGCTGGTGCATGATCTCCACCGACATGGCAACCATGATCAGCGAATAGATCATGTGCAGCAGATTGAGCGCATCGTCGGGCAGGTCGTCGAGCGGGAACTTGTCGCAATAGTCGATGGCCTCTTCGAGCCGGGGGAAGAACGCGTCGTAGAAATCGTGCATCTGGGGCATGGTGCTGGCCATCCGCGCGTTCCAGCGCTCGGTTTCGGTGGCCAGGCACCAGATCCTGGCGTAGCTTTCCAGCTCGGCGAATGCACTGGGCAGCAGGGCATCTGGCATGATTCAGACCCCTGCCGCCGCCGGGGCTTTTTCGCGCCGGTACGCGTCGACCCAGTCGACGATGACCTTATGCAGGTGGCGCACCAGGATCTCTTGGTCATTGAGCGGGAACTCGTCGACGATGCCGTACTCCAGTGCGGCCTGCGTGCCGCCGAGCATGCCGGCGTCTTGCAGGGCGAACTCCTTCAGCACCACGGCGGCGACTTCGTGTTCGATGCGTTCCCGTGCGGTGCGCGCGGGGTGGAAGTAGGTGTAGGCCTCGAACCGGTGGGTGTTGTAGGAGGTGGGCCAGTACCGGTACAGCAGGTACCAGCCGCCGTAGATCAATATCTCGGTGTTCGGGAAGATCTGGAAGTTGCTGATTCCCCACGGCTCAATGCCCCCGGGATTGAGGCCAGCCGGCAGCTCGCCGATGTCCGGGGTGCGCCACGGGCCGACGAGCCCGCTTCTGGTGGCCCGCTCGATGGGATACATAGCCTCGGGCGCCAGCAGCCAGCGGCGCCGTCCCGCCGTCGACACCAACCGGTGGGGGCCGTCGAGTTGGAAATGCCCGCAGGTGAATCCGGCGTTGGCGTCACGCACCTCCGGAGGCACCTGTTGTGGGTGCAGCGACGGCACGTGGTAGTACTCCTGAAACGCGTCGGCAAAGATTTTCCAGTTGCTGTTGTTGTGCGCGACCCACCCGTATCGCTCGGTGAGTTTGGCGAACGGATAGCCGTCCAGTCCGGTGATCATCGGACCCAAGAACTCGCGCAGGCTCTGACGCGGCTCGGCGTCAAAGTTAATGAAAATGAAGCCGTTCCAGATGTCGCAGTGCACCGGACGCAATCCGTAGTCGGCGACGTCGAGGTCGAAGAACTCCGACGGCTGCTGTACAAAATTCAGCGCACCGTCAAGGCCGTAGCGCCACCCATGGTACTTGCAGGTGAACTGGCGGCACGTTCCACGAGTTTCCTCGCCGGGATAGTCATTCCAGACCAACTTGTTTCCGCGGTGGCGGCAGACGTTGTAGAAGGCCCGAATACGCTCGTCTCGGCCTTTGACCAGGATTACCGAGACACGGGCGACCTCAATCTCCTTGGTGACATAGCTGCCCACACGAGGCAGCTCCTCGACGCGGGCGACGTTGAGCCAGGCCCGTTTGAATACTGCCTCGCGTTCCAGTTCGAAGAACTCCGGCGATGTCGAATCTCTGAACGAGACGGGTCCGGTTCCCAGCTCGGGGTAGTGCTCCGTCCAGGAGCCCTCCCGGGGCCTACCTGATCGTGTCATTGTGAACCTCCCTGATTAGCAATGGATTTCACATCACCGCTCCCCCGTTGACACCCAACACCTGACCGGTGATGAAACCGGCCTCATCCGAGCACAGGAACCCCACCGCCGCGGCGATGTCGGCCCCCGTGCCCAAATGGCCCACCGGGATGTTGGCCGCGATCTTTTCGTTGGAGGCCACGTATCCCGCCGCCTGCGCCTGGTGCTGCATCGGTGTTTCGATGCCGGAGGGCGGGATGTTGTTGACGGTGATCCCGTGTGCGGCGTACTCGCGGGCCAGCGATTTGGTGAGGGTGATGACCGCGCCCTTGGACGCCGCGTAGTGGGCGGCGAATGGTGATCCCCGCTGAGCGCTGGACGACGAGATCATCACGATCCGACCCCATTTCGCGGCCACCATGTCGGGCAGGGCGACTTGGCAACAGTGAAAGGTGCCCGTCAGGTTGACGTCGATCATTCTCGACCAGGACTCGGCGGTGATCTCGGTGAACGGCGAATGCCCGAACATTCCCGCGCTGGTCACCAACACCGAGACCGGGCCCAGCTCGCTGCGAACCTTGGCGAACGCCTGCTCGACGGCTGCCCGGTCGGTGACATCGGCGCCTACACCGATGGCCACGATCCCCGCCTCGCGAAGGTCCTCGGTGACACGTTGGGCCGCCTGCTCGTTGACGTCGAGGACGCCGACCTTGAGCCCGCGCCGGCCCAGTTCGTGGCAGGTCGACTCACCCATGCCCGACGCGCCGCCGGTCACCACCGCCACCCTGCTCATGCCCAGCTCACGCCCGGCTCATTCGTAGACCACCCGTATCTTGCGGCTGGTCGGCAAAGCCTGACAGGTCAGCACCCAGCCCTCCTCGACTTCGTCGTCCTCGAGTGCATCGTTGTTGATCATTCGGGCGGAGCCCACGGTCAAGCGCGCCATACATGTTCCGCAGGAACCGACTTCGCACGACGACGGGGGGCTCAGACCCGCCATACGGGCCGTCTGGAGCAAGGTTTCGCCCGGGGAGTGGATCACGGTGGTGGTGCGCCGATCCAGCACGATGGTGACCTCTTCGGGCACTGCACTGCCGGCACCGGTCGGCGAGGCCAGGGCGGGGGAATCTTGCATCGCTTGCAGAGTATCAACTACTTGCGATCAATCTCAAGTACTAGAGACATCCGCGTCAGTCCTCCGTGTGGTCTTTGAAGAGCTCGTGGCCGGTGCCCTTTTCAACCACCCGGCTCAGCAGTTCACGCAGACTCTCCTGCTCCTCGGAACTGAGTACGCCGAACACCTTCTCGTGAGCGGCCACGGCGTCGCTGAGCACCGTGGCCACGACGTTGCGTCCTTCATCGGTGAGGTAGGCCTGCAGAATGCGCTTGTGCTGCGGGTCTTGCTTTCGTTCCACGAGACCGCGACGTTCGAGCGCGGTGAGCGCCAGCTGAACGCCTTGGGGGCTGATCAGCAGACGTCGGGCGAGTTCGGCGCCCGAGAGGCCGGGTTCGTTCGCGAGCTGGCGGAGCACGCCGATCTGGGCCGTGCTGACGCCATGCGTGCTGATCGCGTCGTTCACAGTGGTCAGCGAGAAGTAGAAGGCCTGCTTGAGCAGCCACAGGATGTTTTCGGTGAGTTCCATTCCCGTCTCCCTGCCCGTCAAGCGGTCGGTGCCTTGAAGATCTGTCCGTCCTTCATGACGAACGAGACCTCGAGTGTGGTGGCGATGTCGCGGGAGGGGTCTCCCGGCACGGCGATGATGTCGGCAAGGTAGCCCGCCTTGAGGCGGCCCAGCTCGTGGTCGGCCTCGATGAGTTCGGCGGCCACCAATGTGGCGGCCCGGATCGCTTGCATCGGGGTCATGCCGCGCGCCACCAGCGCCCCGAGTTCCTTGGCGTTGTGGCCGTGCGGGATCGCCGGCGCGTCGGTGCCGCACGCGATACGCACCCCGGCGGCAATCGCCCTGGGCAGCATGGCCTTTGCGCGCGGAAAGACTTCCTCCGCCTTCTTGCGCAGTTCCGGCGCGATCCGGTCGATGGCCATCGCCTCGGTTAGATACGTGGTGGAGACCAGGAAGGTGCCGTGGTCGACCATCATCTGGATGGTCTCGTCGGAAGCCAGGAATCCGTGTTCGATGCAGTCGATCCCGGCGTGAATACACGCCCGGATCGCGGAGTCGCCGACGGCGTGCGCTGCGACCCGCACCCCGGCGCGGTGGGCTTCGTCGGCGATCGCGGCGAACTCCGCGTCGGAGTACTGCTGGGCGCCCGGCGCGGTGCTGTGCGACATGACCCCGCCCGATGCCGACACCTTGATCAGCTTGGCACCGTGGCGAATCTGGTAGCGGACACTGGCGATGACGTCGGGCACACCGTTGGCGATGCCCTCGGCCACCGACAGCGGCATGATTCCGGGAGCCAGCCGCTGAAATACCGTCGGATCCAAGTGCCCGCCGTAGGGGGTGATGGCATGGCCCGCGGGATAAATGCGCGGACCGGCGTGCCAGCCCTGATCGATGGCGCGCTGCAATGCCACGTCGAGCAGGTAGCCGCCGGTCTTGACCATGAGCCCGAGGTTGCGCACGGTGGTGAAGCCGGCCTCGAGTGTGGTGCGGGCGTTGACCGTTCCCCGCAGTGTGCGATACACCGGGTCATCTTGAACGCCGTGCATCGGGGCGGGCAGGCCCTCAGGACCACCGGGGCCGCCGATGAGCAGGTTGAGTTCCATGTCCATCAGCCCCGGCAGCAGCGTGACGTCGCCGAGGTCGACGACGGTGGCCGGATCCGGCCCCGAATCCGGTAATGCCCCTTCGGGATTGACCGCGGCAATACGTTGTCCGTCCACGACCACGACCGCCGGCGAGCGAACCTGGCCGGCGTCGACGTCGGCCCAGCGCGCTGCCCGCAGGACCGTGGTCACGGAACGGGCTCGGATACGCAGTCCAGCGTGGACGCCCCGGAGTCGGGAACCCGAGGCTGCTTCCAGCATTCCACCGGGAACGACACCATGATCATCGAATACAGCAGGTGCATCAGATTCATCACATCGTCGGGCAGGTCGTCCAGGGGGAACTTGTCGCAGTAGGCGAGGGCCTCCTCGGCGCGCGGGGTGATCGCGTCGTAAAAGGCCTTCATCTCCGTCATCGAACTCGCCAGCCGCTTCGCGTAGCGCTCCGGTTCGGTCGGCAGGCACCACTCGGCGAAGGGCTCCAGGTCGGCGAATTCGGCTGGCAGCACTGTCGTCACACCCCCGCCGTGGTCGTCCGGCGGTAATCCTCGATCCACGCCGCGGTTTCCTTATGCAGATGACGCAACAGGATCTCCTGGTCGTTGAGCAGGAACGTGTCGACCACCCGCGACTCGATCATGCTCTGGGTCGCCTCGAGCGTATTGGCGTCCTGCAGGCCGTATTCCTTGAACGTCACCGCCGCCAGCTCCTGGGCGACGCGGTCGCGCGCCGTACGCGGCCGCGGGAAATACAACGTCCCCTCGAAGATGTGGCTGTTGTACGACGTCGGCCAATAGTGGTAGGTCAGGTACCAGCCCTGACCCCAGAACAGCATGACGAAGTTGGGAAACAGCTGGAACGAATCCAGCCCCCACGGATCGCATTTCGCGGGATTCAGCCCAACCGGGATCTCCCCCAAATCCGGCTTCTCCCAAGGCCCGAACAGTCCACTCTGGCAGATATCTTCGATCGGCTTGCGCATTTCGTCCGGCATCTCCCAGGCCCGCACACCCGACGTGCTGACCAGCCGATGCGGACCGTCCAGGCGATAGTGCGGGGCCTCGAAACCGGCCTCGGCGGCGGCTCTTGAATACGCGGTCGGCGACTGGTTCGCGTGCAGCACCGGCGCGTGATAAAACTCCTGGAAAGCGTCCATGTACAGCTTCCAGTTCGCCTTCACCTCCGAGCGATAGCACCACCGCGAGGTCATCAAGTCGAACGGGTAACCCTCCAGCGCCGTCACCAGCGGCCCCAAAAACTCGCGCAGCGACTGCTCGGGTTTCTTCGCGAAGTTGACGAAGATAAAGCCCTCCCAGACATCGCAGTGCACCGATACCAGCCCGTAGCGGCTCTTGTCGAGGTTGAAGAACTCCTCCTCCTGCTGCACGAATGTCAGGTTGCCGTCGAGGTTGTACCGCCAGGCGTGGTACTTGCAGGTGAACTGGCGACACACCCCGCTCGTCTCCTCGAGCGGCATGTCGTTCCACACCAGTTTGTTGCCGCGGTGCCGGCAAACGTTGTGATACGCCTTGATCTCTCCAGATGCGTTGCGCACCAGAATGATCGAGGTGTTAGCGACCTTGAGTTCTTTGGTGAAGTAGCTGCCTTTGCGTGGAAGCTGTTCAACCCGGCCAACATTCAGCCAGGCACGTTTGAAGATCGCCTCGCGCTCCAAATCGTAGATCTGCGGACTGATGGAGTCCTCGTAGGACACCGGCTCGGTACCCAGTCCCGGGTAATGCTGGGTCCAGCTGCCCTCCGGCGGCTTGGGGAATCGAGCCATAACCGCGCTCCTGTCCGTTTCGATCTCGCACGGGCCCCCGGCGCCAACGATCCGTAGGACTCCGTCGGGCCGACGGTATATGCTCAACGGGCTAATCGCAAGTAGTTGATATTGCGAGACGGGAGGGCACGGGTGGATCAAAACGTTGGGATCGCAAAGGGGCGCTCTTCGCCGCCGCCGCCAACACGATGCGCATTGCGCGCGAAGAGATCCTCGGGCCCGTGGTCACCGTCATCCCTATAGCAACGAGGACGACGCGGTGGCGATTGCTAATGACTCCGACTACGGCCTTGCCGGTGCGGTGTGGACTGCTGACACCGACCGACCCCTGCCGATCGTCGAACGCATCTGTGCCGGCACCGGTGGGAGCGCTTCATCCGCACCGCGACTGGATACCGGCTTTCTAGCGCTCGACTCGGCTCGGCGTCACTCGCCGGGTACGCGGTCGTCGCAGCGGCGCGGCAGCTTGAGTATTTTCGTATGGTGGTGATGCCGGATATACCAGCGCAGTACTTGTTGTCGTCTGCTGCGCCGAGCCCGCGAACGCTGATCGATATCATCTACGAAACAGCCGGACGCTATCCGGACGCGGCAGCGATCGACGACGGCGCCGTGCAGCTCACGTACAGCGAGCTGATTGGCGACATCGAGGCCAGCGTGGCCTGGCTGGCCGCTCGGGGCATCGGCCGTGGCGATCGGATCGGCATCCGGATGCCGTCAGGCAGCTTTTCACTGTATGTGGCGATCCTGGCCACGCTGGCCACCGGCGCGGCCTACGTGCCGGTCGATGCCGACGACCCCGACGAGCGTGCTGAATTGGTGTTCGGCGAGGCCGATGTTGTTGGCGTCATCACCGAAGGGGGCCTGCTGCGAGGCCCGGGATCTTCGCGTAGCTGCGGGGCTATGGCGCCGCTTGCCCGAGACGACGCGTGGATCATCTTCACGTCCGGATCGACCGGCACGCCGAAGGGCGTGGCCGTCACGCACCGCAGTGCTGCCGCGTTCGTCGACGCCGAGGCGCAGATGTTCTTGCGGGACAATCCGATTGGGCCCGGAGACCGGGTGCTGGCCGGGCTTTCGGTGGCGTTCGACGCGTCGTGCGAGGAGATGTGGCTGGCTTGGCGGCACGGCGCCTGTCTGGTCCCCGCGCCGCGGTCGCTGGTGCGCAGCGGGATGGACCTCGGCCCCTGGTTGGTCACCCGCGACGTGACCGCGGTGTCGACGGTGCCGACGTTGGCCTCGCTGTGGCCTGCCGAGGCGCTGGAAGCGGTGCGACTGTTGATCTTTGGTGGTGAGGCCTGTCCGCCTGAGCTGGCCGAGCGGCTCGCCGTCGACGGCCGGGAAGTGTGGAACACATACGGCCCGACCGAGGCCACGGTGGTCGCGTGCGCGGCCAAGCTCGACGGTGCCGGGCCGATCAGCATCGGGCTGCCATTGCCGGGTTGGGATCTGGCCGTGGTCGATGCCGACGGCCGCCCGGTCGACTACGGCGAGGTCGGCGAGCTGGTGATCGGTGGCGTCGGGCTAGCCCGCTATCTGGACAAGAACAAGGACGCCGAGAAGTACGCCCCGATGCCGACATTGGACTGGGCGCGCGCCTATCGCAGTGGTGATCTGGTTCGGCTGGAACGCGACGGCCTGTATTTCTGCGGCCGAAGCGACGACCAGGTCAAGCTTGGGGGCCGTCGCATCGAGCTGGGCGAGGTCGACTCTGCGCTGGTCAACCTGCCGGGGGTCAGTGGCGGAGCGGCCGCAGTTCGCCGCACCGCCACCGGCACGCCGGTGCTGGTCGGCTATCTCGTGAGCGCGGATCAGTCGTTCGACATCAACGAAGCCCGCAAAGAGCTCGCCCAGCACCTGCCCGCTGCGCTGGTGCCGCGGCTCGTCCGGGTCGAGGAGCTGCCCACCCGGACATCCGGCAAGGTTGACCGCGACGCACTGCCCTGGCCACCACCGGGCGGCAGCGATACCGAGGAATCCGCCAACCTCGATGGCACGGCGGGCAAGCTGGCCGGGATGTGGCGTGACTTGCTCGGGGCCGCCGTGGATGGTCCGGAGGCGGATTTCTTCGCGCTGGGCGGTGGCTCCCTGGCCGCCGCGCAGCTCGTCGCCGCGCTGCGGCACAAGCACCCACAGGTCACCGTCGCAGACCTGTACGACCATCCGCGACTTGGTTCGCTGGCCGGCTTCCTCGACGAACTCGAGCCCGCGCCGCAGGTCGCCGAGCGCGTGGTGCGGCCGACCCCGAGACTGACGCAGCTAGCGCAGACCTTCCTTTCGGTGCCGTTGGCGACGCTTGGGGCGCTGCAGTGGGTGACTTGGCTGGCGCTGGGCAACAACGTCGCCCGCGCCCTGCGTCTGGTGCCGTGGACCGTTGCAGCGAACTGGTGGCTCATTACGGTGGCGTTCGTCCTGTTCGTCACCCCGGTGGGCCGGATGGGCATCGCGGTGCTGTTCGCGCGCACGTTGCTGTCGAACCTGAAGCCGGGCACCTACCACCGCGGCGGGTCGGTGCATCTGCGGGTGTGGTTCGCTGAGCGGGTGGCCGAAGCCAGCGGCGCACAGAACCTGGCCGGGGCGCCGTGGCTCGTGTACTACGCCCGCGCTCTGGGTGCCAATATCGGTAAGGGCGTCGACCTGCACTCGATGCCGCCGGTCACGGGGTTGCTGACACTCGGGCATCGCAGTGCGGTCGAACCGGAGGTCGACCTGTGCGGGCACTGGATCGATGGCGACGCATTCCACGTCGGCGAGATCAGGATCGGCAACGACGCGACGGTCGGCGCCCGGACCACGTTGTTGCCCGGCGCGATCGTCGGCAAGAACGCCGACGTGGCCCCCGGCTCGGGCGTGCTCGGCAAGATCAAGAACGGCCAGTACTGGAAGGGCTCGCCCGCGGTGAAATCCGGCAGGGTCAACCACCCCTGGCCCGACGAACGGCCGCCACGCAGAAGCCAGTGGGTGGCGGTGTACGGGCTGACGTCGCTGCTGCTCGGCGCTCTGCCGCTGATCGCTGCGGCGTGCGGAGTTGCGGTGATCGCCCTGGCCGTCCATCACACCCGCCGCCTGTCGCAGGCGGTGCTTCCGGCGCTGCTGTGGACACCGGTCGCAGCGCTGGCCGCCCTCGCGGTGTACGCGCTGCTGACGATGGTAGGAGTGCGCGTGTTGTCGATCGGGCTGCGGGAGGGCTACCACCCGGTGCGGAGCCGTGCGGGCTGGCAGCTGTGGGCGACCGAGCGGCTGATGGACGCCGCGCGCAACTACCTGTTCCCGCTGTATGCCAGCCTGCTGACACCGATGTGGCTGCGGCTGCTGGGCGCCAAGGTCGGCCGGGGCACCGAGATCTCCACGGCGTTGCTGACTCCCAAGTTCGCCGTGATCGAGGACGGCGCGTTCCTGGCCGATGACACGATGGTCGCGTCGTACGAGCTGGGCGGTGGCTGGATCTACGCGGCCAAGACGACCGTGGGCAGGCGCGCGTTTCTTGGTAACTCAGGCATCACTCAGCCGGGTCGCCGGGTCCCCAACGACGGATTGGTCGCGGTGCTGTCGGCCGCGCCACCGAAGGCCAAGCGTGGCTCGTCCTGGCTGGGCAGCCCGCCGATGCGGCTGCGCCGGCGCCCTGCCGAGACCGACACGGCGACCACGTACCAACCCCCGCTGCGGTTGAAGGCGATGCGGGCGGTGGTGGAGACGTGTCGGTTACTGCCGGTGATCGTGACGGTCGCGATCGGGCTGGCGGTACTGGGCGTATTGCAGGCGCTGGCAAGGATATTCGGAATGTGGTCGGCGGCACTGTGCGGCGGGCTGGTGCTGCTGGCGGCGGGGGCAGCCGCGGGTGTTATCACGGTCGCTGCGAAATGGCTTGTGGTCGGACGGATCAGGGCCGGCGAGTTTCCGCTGTGGTCGCCGTTCGTGTGGCGCAACGAGCTGTCCGATACGTTCGTGGAAACCGTCGCGGCGCCGTGGTTCGCCCGCGCGGTTAGCGGGACGCCGGTCATGAACCTGTGGCTACGCGCGCTGGGTGCCCACATCGGTCGCGGCGCCTGGTGTGAAACCTATTGGCTCCCTGAAGCGGACCTTGTCACCCTGGGCGCGGGCTGCACTGTCAACCGTGGCTGCGTGGTGCAGACGCACCTGTTCCACGACAGGATCATGCGGATGGACAGCGTCGTGCTGGAACCCGGCGCGACCCTTGGGCCGCATTGCGTTGCGCTGCCCGCCGCCCGACTGGGTTCCGGCGCGACCGTCGGTCCCGCTTCGCTGGTGGTGCGCGGCGACGAAGTACCTGGTTCGACACGCTGGCAGGGCAACCCGATCAGGCCGTGGAACCTCGGCCGCAAGAAGGCTCGAGGCAAGAACCCGCCCGACCGCGGCGTCCAGGACAACGCAGCGTGAAAGCTTCTGCCAAGAAGGCTCTCAACAAAGCCGGACCCGCGGTGCTCGACGACTATCTGCCCAGAAACGGCGACCCCGGCTACCAGGTGTCGCGCTATGAGCTGGACCTGGAGTACAAGGTCTCGATCAACCGCCTGTCCGGATCGGCGACGATCACCGCGGTGACGCTCGCCGAGTTGCAGCAGCTGACGCTTGATCTGTCCAGCGCGTTGACGGTGTCGAAGGTGTTGGTGAATGGCAAGCGCGCGGCCCACTTCTCTTGTCGCGGAGGCAAATTGCGCATCCGGATGGCATCGACGCTGGCCACCGGCGCCGCATTGTCGATCGTGGTGCGCTACGGCGGTTCGCCTAGACCGCTGCGGTCGCTGTGGGGTGACGTCGGTTTCGAGGAACTGACCGACGGCGTCCTTGTTGCGGGACAACCCAACGGAGCCGCGTCGTGGTTCCCCTGCAACGACCACCCCAGCGCCAAGGCCGCCTTCCGCATCCAGGTCAGCACCGAAAGCCGGTACCGGGTGATCGCCAACGGCAAGCTGGTGTCGCGCCGAGTACGAGCCTCGCAGACCGTGTGGACCTACGAACAACCCGAGCCGACGTCCACCTACCTCGTGACCCTGCAGATCGGCGTCTACGAGATGACCCGGCTGGCGAGGACGCCGGTGCCGATTCAGGCGGCGGTGCCCGAGCGGTTGTGCGGCGAGTTCGACCACGATTTCGCCCGCCAGCCCGAGATGATGAGGCTGTTCGTCGAACTGTTCGGACCGTATCCGCTGGCGAACGGGTACACGGTTGTTGTGACCGACGATCCGCTGGAGATACCGCTTGAAGCCCAGGGGATTTCGATCTTCGGCGCCAATCACTGCGACGGCACGCTGGCCGGCGAACGGCTGATAGCCCACGAGCTGTCCCATCAGTGGTTCGGCAACTCGGTGACCGCCCGGTGGTGGCGCGACATCTGGCTGCACGAGGGATTCGCGTGCTACGCGGAATGGTTGTGGTCAGAACACAGCGACGGACCCAGCGCCGACGAACTTGCCGCTTTTCATCACGACCAGCTTCGTAAGGAGCCACAAGACTTGCTGTTGGCCGATCCCGGGCCGCGCGACATGTTCGACGACCGCGTATACAAGCGCGGCGCGTTAACCCTGCACGCGCTGCGTGGCCGGCTGGGCGACGAGAAATTTTTTGCGCTGCTCAAGGATTGGACGGCTCGATATCGCCATTGCACCGTTGTCACCGACGACTTCACCGGCCTGGCCGCAAACTACTCCGACGAGTCCCTGCGAGCGCTGTGGGACGCCTGGCTGTACTCGACCGCGGTGCCGTAACCGGTGACGGCGCATCGGTCAGCCGCAGCCTCATCCACCATGGTGCGCGGTCAGGCCAGCGCGGGCAGGACCTTGTCCGTGAGCAGCTGAACCGACTTCCACGCCTCGTCGACGGGCATGCCGCCGACCAGCGGGTGCATGACGAGCGGCCCGTAGTCCTCGGCGTCCCGCACCTCGGCGATCAGCTGATCGGGAGTCAGGAACCGGTATCGTCCCGACGCCTTGACCTCGTCCAGAGTCTGAACACCCGGCAGGTGCATGAGGGAACGCTGATCGGTTGACCATCCGCCGTAGGTGACCGCCTCCCACAGGATGTGGTCACCGAGTTCCGCCCATGCCCGGTCCGGGTCCTCGTGCAGGTAAATCATTCCGCGATTTATCGGCCCGGGCATGACAATGACGGGCGTGATCCCGACATCGGCGCACAGCTCGCGATAGTAGGCGGCGATGTCGGGCAGGTGGTCGGCGAGGCTGAGCGGCAGTCGGAACCGCGCGGCGCGCCGCGCGGTGGCGTGCGAACCGCCGCCGACGAACAGCGTTGGATGCGGCCGGGTCCAGGTACCGGTGCAGATTCCCGCGTCCGGGTCGGCGCCCGACCAGACCGCCAGCATGCGCTCGACCACGCCGTCCATCAGCCCGCCCCGCCGGCCGAAATCGACTCCGAGCGCGTCGTATTCGATTGTGCGGTAGCCCAAGCCCACCGTGGTAAGCAGCCGACCGCGGCTCATGTTGTCGACCAGCGCGATGTCTTCGGCGAGCCGGACGGGATTCCACAGCGGTCCGAGCGCGCAGTCCACGCTGGCGATCAGTGTCGTGGTTCGGGCCAGGAACATCGATGCGGCCATGATCGGATTGCAGCTCCATCCGTGCCCGGTCGCGTGATGCTCGTCGACGCTGATCGAGGTGATGCCGTGGGACTCGCCCCACTGCGCTAGTTCGAGCGCGGCGGTGAGCAGCCCGCTCTGCGTCCGTGGATCTCCTTGTGGGGAGGCGAAGTTGAAGCGCAGCGCGGTCAATAACATGTCCGGCTCCGGCTCAGGCCTCGGTCTGCGGTGCGGCCGCCGACTGCAGGAACGCGGGGAAGTCGGGAAAGAGCGCGCGGTCGACGATCTCGATGCGGGTGCCGAACGCGTCGACGTAATAGGCAAACAGCGCCAGATCGGGTGGCGAAATGTCGGCCGTGGCTTCGAAAGTGAAACCATTGTCCTCCAGCATTCGCGCGGAATCGGCGAGGCTGTCGGTGAAGTAGCCGAGGTGATGAACGGAGTTGCCGGGCGCTGCCGTCCACGGACTTCCCGGAACTTCCTGGATCAGTTCGACGTGCGGAGCCTGCAGGGAGTAAACGAACCTCGAAGTGAGTTCACGGGTCCCGGACGCGGTGCGGAACGGAAGCGTATAACTCAGCGGGTTGATCCACCGGTAGCCGGCCAGGGCGCTCAGCCGAGCCATCGCGGCGTCGAGGTCGGGCACGATGATTCCGGTGTGGTAGAAATCCTCGGGCTGCAATGCGAATGCCATGGTCGGTGTCCTTCTATTCAGACGCAAGCGCCGAGGGTCCGGTGAAGTCGAAGTTGACTCGCGCCGTCATGAGTTCCTCGCTAATTGGTTTTTGAGCCAAGCAGTTTCCCAGAAGTTGGTGCTGCCGGCCAGCAGCGTTTCATGCGCCTTCTTCAACACTTCACGCGCCCCGGCATCCTCTGTGGGAACGAGCTCGGCGAGGTGGATGGCGTGCAGGGGCCGGCCGGCGTCGAGGTGCGCCCGCGCCCTCTCCACCAGCGCGTCGGCTCCGGCCAGCTCGACCACGTCGGCGGCAACGGCGTCGAAACCGACCGGATAAAGCTCGGTGGTCGATCGGTGATGGAACCAGCCCGAGTAGTTCTCCCACACGGCGCGCACATCCCAGTCAACCTTTCCGTAGCCCTGGCCCACTTCGCATTCCGGAGGCAAGGCGATCTCGCGCATCAGGGTGCGAACGTCCTTGCCCGCGTTCATCCCGGCGACGGTGTGGTCGTGGACGTACTGAATCGCGTCCCGCAGCCGGATCAATTCGGCGTTGATGCGCTCGGCGCCCGCGATCGGGTCGAAATGACCCGTCACCAGCAGTTCGGGCTGCAGATCGCGCACCCGCTCGACCGATGCGATCGCCGTCAAGGCATCGCGGTACCGGTCCCCGCGCATGGTGACCAGGTTGGGAATGTGCCCGAATATCGGACCGAAGGTGTTTCCGCACAAGCATATTCGCTCTTCTGGCAACCACACCACCAGCGAGTCGGTGGTCTCGCCGCCGGGCACGGAGATCAACTCCATCCGTCGGCCGCCAACCTCCAAGGTCAGGGTGTCCTCGAAGTCGAGATCGACGACGGGAACGCTCTGGCCGGGCAGGCGCGTCGTAGCCAGACGACGCTGGATGGCTTGGATGCCCGTCGCCAGCGTGTCTTTGAAGGCGAACGCGCTGCGGGCGGCACGGTACGGGATGAGGCGTTCGTTGTCGTCGCGCCATGCGGTCCAGTTCGCTTGCGCGACAACCGTTGTGTCGGGGTCGCGCACGCTGTCCAGGCCGCCTACATGGTCCACGTGGCCCTGCGTGAAGACGATGTAGCGCACCGGCGAGGTATCGACGGCGTCGAAGTTGGCGCGATGCACCGGTCCCTCAAAACCCATACCGGTGTTGACGATCACCCGGCCCCGGGCGGTGGTCAGCAGGTAGGCGTTCGACAGACCCGGCGAGCACCACAGGCCCGCGGCTATTTGAGTGGCCTTCTCGGCGGCCGCCGGGCGCATGGCATCGGCCCCCGGCCTGCTGCGGTAGACCGGTTCGGACATCGCTGTTGACTCCTTCACTCGGGACGGACGTCGAATCTGTCGAAGTAGAAGCCGAAGCGCCCGCGCAGTTCGCCGGGCGAGACGCCGAAATGCCGTTGCAGGTCGTAGCGGATGCGGCCGTGCTTGCCATGCGGATTACCGTCCAGATAATGCTGGAAGCGCCCGCGCACCTTCGGCGTCAAGTCGACTCCGCTGCGCCGGTACAGCTCTTCCAGCAGCGGCATTTCGTTGCCGTTGAGATGGTGAAAGCTGACGTCGAGGCTGCGTTCGGCCGGCACGAGGTCGCGGTCACGCACGCACGCGCTGAGCAGCCGCTCCACGCGGTCGCTCCAGTAGTCCAGCAGCCAGCCGGGGTCGATGCTCGTCCGGCGCAGCCGATCGGAGTAGGCCATCATCGTGATCGCCGACTGCACCACCGCGACGGGATCGCGATGGGTGAAAGCCACCGTCGCGTCGGGGAACGTCGCCATCAGGGGACCGAGCTGCTCGCAGTGCTGCGGGCTCTTCAGGACCCAGGTCCGCGGACCGCGCAGGAAGGTCAGCGCCTGCAGCACCTTCCTCATGTATGCGTAGTGCCGGGTTTGGTCGAGCCCCAGGTAGTAGTCGCGCCAATCGGGCACGCGTGCATGCCATTCCAGGACGTAGGCGGCAAGGTCGAGATCGAGGAGTTCGACCTCCTCCTCGATCGCCTCGGGAAACCGGTCGTGCATGGCGGCGACCACGGGAGCGCTGGCCATGAGCGCGTCGTGCTCGGACTTGGCCCGCGCGTAGCGAGGGTCGATTCCGAAGATGTCGGGGCCCTGGCCGCGTGCGGGTATCGGTTCCTGGCTCTCCCAGTAGGGCAGCGCCCGCCGGCGTGGGTCGGCGGCAATGAGATTCACCAGATGCGTGGTACCGGATCGCGGCATCCCGACCACGATGAAGGGCTTCTCGATGCGGATCGACTCGATTTCGGGATACCGCTTGACGAGTTCGGTCAGCGACAGCCGGTTGCGCAGCAGGCGGACCACCCGTTGCCGCAGGGTCATGCGGGTGAGCTGGGTCAGGCCTTCGTCGGCTTCGATCGCGCCCACGTGCGCACTCAGCCGGTCACCGAACCCGTCCGTATCGTCCAGGTCGTCGAGACCGGCCCGCTCGACCGCTTCGGCCAGCATCCGGTCGATGGCGAAGTCGACGCGCTTGGCCTCGGTGAATTCCAGGATCTGCCGCTGGACATCGGTAAGCCTGGGCGATGTCAGATCGTCGAAGCCGATGTCGCCAAGCGCAGAACCCACCGGTTACCCTCTTCGACGTGTCGATCGTGTGACACAGACGGTAGACGCGGTAAAGATCGGCCGTTAACCCGCCTCGGCGAGCTCTATAGGTTAGCCAGGTCGTCGGGGACGTCGACCTTATGTTCCTGCAGCGCCTCCAGGGGCACCACCTCGAGCGTGCGCTCGTGGGTGGACGCCAACACCACGGGCGCGGCGCATCCGTCGTGGTGCGCTCGGAGCCAGTTCAGGGCGGTGACGCACCAGCGGTCGCCGGGCAGCAGGCCGGGGAACCGGTGCTCGGGAACCGGCGTGAGCAGGTCATTACCGATGGAACGCTGGTGTTCCAGGAATTCGGCGGTCATCACCGCGCAGATAGTGTGCCGGCCGAGGTCTTCGGAACCGGTCGAGCAACAGCCGTCGCGGTAGAAACCGGTAAGCGGGTCCGTGCCGCACGGTTCCAGCGGACCGCCGAGCACATTGCGATCAGGCACGCGTTTAGTATCGCGCTCCCGGGCGCGAAGTTTGAAGGAACTTTGCGATCTACGTCGGGGCAAATTCGCCCCTGGTTAGGCCCGCGCCCTCGCCCGGAAGCAAGTTAGCCGAAAAGAACAATGGTCATACCCGGCGAGCCGCCTCTTGCACGAGCTGGACGCGCGAGGCGAGTCCGAGTTTGGTGTAGACGTGGCTGAGGTGAGCGTGCACGGTCCTGGGTGAAACGAATAGTCGTGCGGCGATGTCCTTACTGGCGAGTCCATCGCAAACCAATCGCACGACCTCTCGTTCGGCCGGCGTCAACGACTCCCAGCCGGTGGCCGGGCGTTTGCGCTCACCGCGACCGCGCTGCGCGTAGGCGATCGCTTCTTCGGTGGACAGCGCCGCGCCCTCCGCCCAGGCGGCGTCGAAGGCCTCCTCGCCCATTGCGTCTCGCACAGGCGCTACCGAGTCCTGATGACCGGCGTCGTAGACCCTGAATCGGACCATGCCCATGTGTTGGCGGAAGGCCTCCGCGGCTCCGAACAGGCGGGCGGCTCGCTGATTGTCTACGTCTCTGGCCAAATCGGCTAGGCATTCGAGGATGTCGGGGAGCATTAGGTGTGCGCCGCTGCTCATCACGCAGGCAAGAGCATCATGGGCGTCATTTTCCGCCTCCGTTCGATCGCCTTCGATAAGCGAAACACGCGCGCGCGTCGCAAACGCCAATGCCACATACAGGCCCGTCGTCGTTGCGATGGTCTCGTCGGCTAGGCGGCGCGCCTCCGGGAGATCCCCTGCCGCCAGCGTAACCTCGGCGTTGTATGGCCGTTGGTCCGCTGCCACCTGAGGTTGAACACTCATGTGTCGCCAGGCCTCCTCGCCTGCCTCCCGTGCCGCCTCAACATCGCCGGCGGCCAGGGCGGCGGTCGCCACTGCCGAGTAGCCCATGCCTAGGTAGAAATCGCCCAAATCAGCGGCGACATCCAGCGCGGCCTCGGCCGCGGCCCGAGCCGCATTCTCATCGCCGTGGTGCGCGAGTGCGATCGCCAAGGCGTGCAGACCAGTCGGCTCAACACGGATGGCGTGTGTCGCCTCCGCTTCGGCAAGAAGCTCGCGGAGGTGCGTGATGGCTGGAACGATATCGCCCCGCATCAGCCATGCCCACCCGAGGCCCGCGCCACACTCCAGCGCGTCGGACCGGTCACCAATCGTCTTAGCAAGATCGCGACCTTCTTCGGCGGCGGCGCCCGCCGCGATCACGTCACCGGTGACGAAGGCCGCATACGCCTGGTAGGCGAGGATCTGGCAGAGTCTCCACCGATCGTCCAATGCGCGGGCAAGGCCGATCGCTTCGTCGAAGTATGGCGCGGCCACGTCGGGTTGGTAGCTGTAGCCGGCGATAAGTCCGCAGGCGGTCAGCGCCCGTGCCAATAGGGCCGGGTCGTCGACCTCGCGGGCGATCGCCAAGGCTTGCCGCGCGTGCTCCATGCTCGCGGGTGCGGCCATCCCCCAGGTATCGAGCAGCGCCTGGTCGGCGAGCGCCCGCGCGCGCACGGCGGGCGCCACCTCAGGGAGTCGAGAATCGCCCTCGGCGAAGACGGTATTGAACCACGCCCGCCCTTCTCGGACGCGGCCATGGGTCGACCACAGCGGATGAAGCGACGACGCGAGCGCCAACGCTCGTTCAACGTCGGAGTTTTCCAGGCTCCATCCCAAAGCGCCTCGGAGGTTGTCCATCTCGATTTCCGCGCTCTCGACGAGCCGCTCGTAGTCGGTTCGCGCCGGTGTGTCGAGCAGGGCCGCCATCGAGCTGTAATGGTCACAGTGACGTTCTCGAATGACGTTGGCCTCGCCGGATTCGCCGAGTTTCTCCAGCGCGTATTGGCGCACCGTTTCGAGTAGCCGGTATCTGGTTCGTCCGCCGGTGCTTTCGGCGACCACCAGCGATTTGTCGACCAGCAGGGTGAGCTGGTCCAGCACCTGGTAGCGCTCCAGGCCGCCGCTGCCCGCCACCGCCTGGGCGGCGTCGAGGTCGAAACCGCCCAAAAACACCGCGAGGCGGCGGAAGAGGATGCGTTCAGATTCGGTCAGCAATGCATGCGACCAATCCACCGAGGCGCGCAACGTCTGCTGGCGGCGCACCGCGGTGCGGGAGCCACCGGTCAACAGTCGGAACCGGTCATGCAGGCTGTCGACGATCTCATCCAGAGACAGCGCGCGCACCCGCGCCGCCGCGAGTTCGATCGCGAGCGGCATCCCATCCAGACGCCGGCAGATCTCGGCCACCGCGGCGGCGTTCTCGTCGACGGTGAAGTCGGTTCGGGCCAACCGGGCGCGATCGGCGAACAGGTCAACAGCGTCGTCGGCCAGGGACAGCGACGGCACTTGCCACGTCGCTTCGCCTGTCACTCCGAGCGGCTCACGGCTGGTGGCGAGCAGCGTCAGCCCCGGGGCGCCACCGAGCAGGGCGACGACCAATGCGGCGCTCGAGTCGATCAGGTGTTCGCAATTGTCCAGCACTATCAGCGTCTGGCGGTCGTGTAGGTGACGCAGCAGCGTCTCCACCGTCGAACGATCTGGTTGGTCCGGCAGGTCTAACCCGCGGGCGACCGTGACCGCCACGACATCCGGATGGGTGATCGGCGCCAAGTCGACATAGCACACGCCGTCGCTGAATTCAGCGGCCAGTTCGGTGGCCACCTGCACGGCCAAACGCGTCTTGCCCGCTCCGCCGGCTCCGGTCAGCGTGACCAGGCGATTCTCCGCCAGCACCTCGCGCACTTTCTTGATTTCAGATTGGCGCCCGACAAAACTTGTCAGCTGTACCGGAAGGTTATGGGAGACAACGGTTTTAATTGTTCGGAGTGGCGGGAAGTCATTGTGCAGGTCGGGGTGACACAGCTGCACCACTCGCTCCGGCCGGGGTAGATCGCGCAGCGGGTGGCTGCCAAGATCGGTCAACGACGACTTCTCAGGCAGCACGTCGATCACCAAATCTTGGGTGGTGCCGGAAAGGACCGTCTGCCCACCATGTGCGAGGTCGCGCAGCCGGGCAGTGCGGTTGATCGTCGGTCCGATGTAGTTGCCTTCGTCGCGCAGCCGCACCTCACCGGTGTGGACTCCGATCCGCAACTTGATCGGGGCCAACGGTGCGCGCTGCAAGTCGAGCGCGCAGGCCACCGCGTCTGACGCGCGGGCGAACGCGATCACAAAGCTGTCGCCCTCGCCCTGCTCGACCGGACGCACCCCGTCATGGCCGGCGACGACGTCCGACAACACCTGGTCCAGGCGCGCCAGCGCGGCGGTCATGTCGTCCGGCTGGGACTCCCATAGGCGCGTCGAGCCCTCGACGTCCGCCAAAAGCAACGTCACCGTTCCGGTCGGAAGCTCGCTCACACCCACGTCGCTCCAGTCAGTTTCGCTCATGCTAATCAGCGTGCGGAGACGTGGATCGCAAAACATCAGCAAAATTGCCGATTGTCCTCATGCGGCGATACTTAGGTAGCCGCCAACTCAAGAACGCTCGGCCGCCTTTTGCACCAACTGAACGCGCGAGGCGAGTCCGAGTTTGGTGTAGACGTGGCTGAGGTGAGCGTGCACGGTCCTGGGTGAAACGAATAGTCGTGCGGCGATGTCTTTACTGGCGAGTCCATCGCAAACCAATCGCACGACCTCTCGTTCGGCCGGCGTCAACGACTCCCAGCCGGTGGCCGGGCGTTTGCGCTCACCGCGGCCGCGCTGCGCGTAGGCGATCGCTTCTTCGGTGGACAGCGCCGCGCCCTCCGCCCAGGCGGCGTCGAAGTCCGCCTCGTCCATCGCATCGCGCAGCGCCGCGACCGAGGACTCGTAACCGGCTTGATGGACCTTGAACCGCACCATCCCCGTGCGCTGCCGGAAGGCCTCGGCCGCGCCGAAGAGACGGGCGGCCTGCTGGCTGTCGACGTCTCTGGCGAGATCGGCAAGGCACTCAAGGATGCCGGCAAGGTGTAGGTACGCCTCGCAGCTGACTGCGCAGGCGAGCGCATGATGCGCGTCACGTTCCGCTGCTTCCCGCTCGCCTTCTGCAACCGCGACGTGAGCACCGGCCAGTAGTGCTGCCACCAGGTGCCATCCCGTCGCCACCCCGACGGCTTCGTCGGCCCAACGGCGCGCCAGCACGAGATTGCCTTCCGCCACCGCCACCTCGATGGCGTTGAAGGCACGTTGCGCCACGGCCATGTCGGGCTGAGCCACGCTCAGGAGTTGCCAGGCCCGCTCGCTCGCGACATGGGCGGCGCTGACGTCGCCGGCGGCCAGCGCCGCCGTCGCCGCGGCCGCGTGGCCCATCCCCTGGAAGTACTCATCCAGGCCCGACGCGGTCTCGAATGCCGTGTCGGCCGCAGCGCGCGCCGCATCAACCTCACCCTGGTGTGCCAGCGCAACGCTCAGGCCCATGCGGCTGGCCGGTTTGAGCATCTCGTCGTGATCCGCTTCGCACTCGGCGATCAGGCCACGAAATGCCGCAACCGCTCCGTTTAGGTCGCCTTCCATCACCTGCGCCCATGCGAGGTCGAAACGACACAGCCGCGCGTTGGGCCGGTCACCGATCGCATCCGCGAGATCGCGACCTTCTTCACCGGCCGCGCGCGCCGCGATCGGGTCGGCCACCGTCACGCCGGTGTTGGCCTGCCAGGCGAGGATCTGGCTTAGGCTCCATCGATCGTCCAAGCTCCGGGCGAAAACGATCGCCTCGGAGAAGTACGTTTGGGCCGCCTCCGCGTTGTAGTGCCTGCTGCCCGCGATGAAGCCGCAGGCAATCAACGTTCGTGTGAGCACGGCTGGGTCACCGAGTTCGCGGGCGATCGCCAGGGCGCGCTCCGCTCGATCGATGCTGCCGCCGACCCATATGTTCAACACTGCCGTGTCGGAGAGTGCCCGGGCGCGCACCGCTGCGGGCACCTCGAGATTATTCCAATCATCCTCGGCGACAACGGTATCGAACCATGCCCGGCCCTCCAGGACGCGTCCCCGCGTCAGCCATAGCGGTTGCAGCGATGACGCCAGCGACAATGCGCGCTCGGTATCGGACTCCTCCAGATCCCACCCCAACGCGCTTCGCAGATTGTCCATTTCGATTTCGGCCTGCTCGAGACGCTGCTGATAGTCGGTGCGGGCTGGCGCGTCGAGTAGTGCCGCCATTGACGTGTAGTAGTCGCGGTGGCGGGACCGGACAGCGTCGGCTTCGCCCGACTCGCCGAGTTTCTCCAGCGCGTATTGCCGCACGGTTTCCAGTAGCCGGTATCTCGTTGTGCCGGCGGCATTTTCGGCGACCGCCAGCGACTTGTCGACGAGCAGGGTGAGCTGGTCCAGCACCTGATAGCGCTCCACCCCGTCCGCCCCGGCGACCGCCTGGGCGGCATCGAGGTCGAAGCCACCCAGGAACACGGCCAGTCGGCGGAACAGGACGCGCTCGGTGTCGGTGAGCAGTGCGTGCGACCAATCCACCGAGGCGCGCAGGGTCTGCTGTCGGCGCACCGCGATCCGCGATCCACCGGTCAAGAGACGGAACCGGTCGTGCAAGCTGTCGACGATCTCGGTCAGCGACAGGGTGCGCACTCGCGCCGCCGCGAGCTCGATCGCCAACGGCATCCCGTCCAGGCGCCGGCAGATCTCGGTCACCGCGCCGACATTGTCGTCGGTAATGGTGAACTCGCTCCGAGCCAACCGGGCCCGATCGGCGAACAACTCGATGGCGTCGTCGGCCAGCGACAGCGAGGGCACCTGCCAGCCGGCTTCGCCCGTCACGCCTAGGGGCTCACGGCTGGTGGCGAGCACGGTAAGCCTCGGTGCGGCGCCGAGGAGGGCGGCGACCAAGGAGGCGGACGAGTCGAGCAGATGTTCGCAGTTGTCCAGCACCAGCAGCATGTGGCGATCGCGAAGATGCTGCTGCAGCGTCTCGATGGTCGACCGGCCGGGCTGGTCGGGCAGCCCCAACGCGCGCGCCGCGGTGACGGCCACAACGGCCGGATGGGTGATCGGCGCCAAATCGACGTAGCAGATTCCGTTGCCGTACTCCTCGGCCAGGGCCGCGGCGACCTGCACGGCCAGGCGTGTCTTGCCCGCCCCACCGGCTCCGGTGAGGGTGACCAGCCGGTTGCTCGCCAGGGCTTCGCGAAGGTTCCTGATTTCCGCTTGGCGCCCAACAAAACTCGTGAGTTGGGCCGGGAGATTGTGGAAGACAACCGCTTTGGGTGCGCGCAGCGGCGGGAATTCGTTGCGCAGGTCGGGGTGACACAGCTGCACCACCCGTTCGGGCCGGGGTAGATCGCGCAGCGGGTGGGTGCCCAGGTCGGCCAGCGAGACGCCGGGCGGGAGCTGATCGACCACCATCAGCTCGGTCGCGCCCGACAGCACCGTTTGTCCGCCGTGAGCCAGCTCCCGCAACCGAGCGGTGCGATTGATCGTCGGTCCGATGTAGTTACCCTCGTCGCGAAGCCGCACCTCGCCCGTGTGGATCCCGACGCGCAACCGGATCGGGGCCAGCGCCGCCCGCTGCAAATCCAGCGCGCATGCCACCGCGTCGGAGGCGCGAGCAAAAGCGATCACGAAGCTGTCGCCTTCGCCCTGTTCGACCGGGCGGACTCCGTCATGGGCGGTGACGAGATCCGACAGCGTCTGGTCCAGGCGCGTCACAGCAACGGTCATCTCGTCCGGCTGGGTCTCCCACAGGCGCGTCGAGCCCTCGACGTCAGCAAGTAGCAACGTCACGGTGCCAGTCGGAAGCTCGCTCACGGCCAGGTCGCTCCAGTCAGTTTCGCTCATGCTAGCCAGCATGCGGCGACCGAGATCACAGAACATCAGCAAAATTGCTAATACTTCTCGGATCGCCATACCTACGTACGTGTCGGACCGCCGAGGATTTAGGCATTTCTCCCGATGGTCTGTCGCCGGCGCCGATCGATAGTCGACGTCATGACCGTCACCACACGCACTCCCAACATCTTTGACATCAGCTGGCCGATCTTCGCCTACCAGGACTCGACAGACCCCGACGAGGCGCACCACATCATCAGGCAGGCGCACCGGCAGGCGCCGATTGCGCTCGGCCCGTACGGGCCGGAAGTCCTCGACTACGACCTGGTCCGTGCCGTGCTGCGCGATTCGCGCTTCGCTATGCCGCGCGGCCTCGGCCTGGTGGTGCAAGGCATCACCTCCGGGCCGGTTTGGGACAAGGTGTGCCAGACGATCATGAGTGTCGACGCCGCCCAACATCATCGGCTACGGCGCCTGGTGTCGAGGGCGTTCACCCCGCGGGCCGCCGAGCGGATGCGGACGGCATGCGTCGACGTGATCAGTAAGTTGGTCGACCGGCACAGCACGCGGGGCCGCTGCGACATGGTGCACGACATCGCCCGGCAGTATCCGGTCCCCATCATCTGCGCGCTGGTGGGCGCGCCGAGCGAAGACTGGGAGCTGTTCACCCGCTGGGCCGACGACCTCAGTAAGGCCTTCGGTTGCGACGTCGCGGCCGAAGAGTCCGCCATCCTGCGGGCGTGGGGGCAACTCGACGCCTATTTGGAGGACTTGATCGCCCGGCGCCGCCACTCGCTTCGCGACGACCTCATTTCCGAGCTCATCCGCGTCGAAGAGGACGGCGACCGGCTCACCCACGATGAGCTGGTCAACCTTGTCGCCATCCTGCTCAACGCCGGCACGGACACCACGCGCAACCAGCTGGCCGCCGCGGTGCAAGTGTTGTCCGAGCATCCGGAGCAGTGGGCGTTGTTGGCCGGGCATCCCGAACTCGCGCCGACGGCGGTCGAGGAGCTCATGCGCCACTCGCCGATCATCTTCGCCTCGCTGCGCGAAGCGACCGCCGACATCGAATTGGGCGGTGTTGTCATTCCGGAGGGCGCGTACGTGGTGGCCAACACCGCAGCCGCGAACCGCGATCCGGCGGTGTACGACGAGCCGGATCGTGTCAACATCACCCGCGAACGGCCCGCACCGATGCTGACCTTCGGCGGCGGCGTGCACCACTGCCTTGGCGCCCACCTCGCGAGGATCGAACTCGTCGAAGCCTTGCGGGTCGTCACCCGGCGAATGCCGAACGCTCGGCGCACCGGCCCAGCCCCGTGGAAGCCGCCGGCCGGAATCAGCGGTCCGACTTCACTGCCGATCACATTCGAGCCGGACATTGAGCGCCGAGAGGGCGGCGGTACAGACGACTACGGCCGCAACTGGCGTTGGTCAACCTGTACCCAATCGGCCCCGCTGCGCGGTAGGTTCTGCGTGTGATAGTTACCGGGGCTTTCCTGGCGGAAGCGGCCGCGACGGTCGACAACAAACTGAACGTACAAGGCGGCGTGCTTTCCAAATTCACGGTTGGGCCCGACCGGTTTGCCCGATTTGTCCTTGTGGTGTTGACGCGGTCCGATAAGGTTGATGATTGGGACCGCCGGGTTGACGTAGAGATCAGGCCTCCGTCGCTTGACGCGCCGCAATACAAATGGTTCGACGCGCCAGAAGCCGCCGTCGGGGAATTTCCGGGATTCGCCTTCTTCGAAATCGACGCGCGGCTGCCTGTTGACGGCCGCTGGACGATTGACGTCAGTAGCGGCAATTCAGCCGTCTCGCTACCCCTGGTCGTGGACACCTGGGCGCCGGTGTCACTTGACATCTGAGCAAGCTTGTTTTCGCTAGGCGCGCAACGGCGTTGGTACCCGCCCGGGCTGCACCCTAAGGGCCACAACGACGTTAAGACCAGTGGGTGACGGTCACCCGGCCAGTTGCGTGGGGCATGACTTCCCACCGGGTGCGCGAATGCTCATAGGTCACAACAAGATAACAATTTCCCAAGCGTCGATAAGCACCCGCGACGCGCTGGCCAAATACCGGCGACGTCGCCCCGGGAAATTTATCGTCAATTCGTGCACCGTCGAACGGCTCTTAAGCTCCCCTTGCTGCTGGCGGCGGGTACGGCACTGGCCCACACACCTCGCGCCTCCGCGGACGCACCACCCCGCTCCTCCGGGGAGTTGGACCGGTGGTCGGCCGACCGCGCCAACCGCTGGTATCAAGCGCAAGGATTCCTCGTCGGCGCCAACTACATCCCGTCAAACGCCATCAATCAGCTCGAGATGTTTCAGCCGGGTACCTATGACCCCCGGCGCATCAATACCGAGCTGGGCTGGGCGAGGTCGTACGGTCTCAACAGTGTGCGGGTTTTCCTGCATGATCAGCTCTGGGCCCAGGATGCCCGGGGTTTCCACAACCGCCTCGCGCAGTTCGTCGCCATCGCGGCGAGCCATGGCATCAGGCCTCTGTTCGTCTTCTTCGACTCTTGTTGGGATCCGTTTCCCAAGCTCGGTCCGCAGCGCGCGCCGAGGCCCGGCGTCCACAACTCCGGCTGGGTGCAAAGCCCCGGCGCAGAACGCCTCGGCGACCCCGGCTACGTCCGGGTCCTGCAGGACTATGTCACCGCAGTTTTGACCCAATTCCGCAGTGACAACCGCATTTTGGGTTGGGACCTATGGAACGAGCCCGACAACCCCGCGCGCGTGTATCAAAGGGTTGAAAGGAAAGACAAGCAGGAGCGGGTCGCCGAGCTGCTCCCCCAGGTGTTCCGCTGGGCCCGTTCAGTCGATCCCAGTCAACCGCTGACGAGCGGTGTCTGGCGCGGCGCCGACCAGGGAGAACAAGGGGGCCGCAGCCCTATCAGCGACATCCAACTGAACAATGCCGACGTAATCACCTTCCACTCCTATGCCGAACCCGCGGGCTTCGAGTCTCGGGTGGCCGAGCTAGCGCCGCTGGGGCGGCCGATCATCTGCACCGAGTACATGGCTCGGCCCCAGGGAAGCACCGTTGAGTCAATCCTGCCCATTGCGAAACGCCACAACGTCGGCGCCTTCAACTGGGGTCTGGTCGCCGGAAAGACCCAAACCTACTTCCCGTGGGATTCGTGGGATCACCCGTACGCGGCGCCACCGAGGGTGTGGTTCCACGACCTGCTGCAACCCGATGGACGGCCCTATCGGGACAGCGAATATCAAGCGGTTCGGACCATGGCCGGAGGGCAGCCAACATAAAACCCCTCTGAGTTGGGCTAACACCTGAAGGGTTTTGGCGGTGGCGGAGGGGTCTTCGACAGTCGCGCTCCTTAATCGGTGGCACTATCCGTAGACGTCCAAATCCTCAACTTTCCGGGATGGGGTCATCGCCTTCATAAGTGGATTGGTCGATGGCGGTCATGCAACAGTTGTAATGTCCGGCGGGTCCGCTGTTCAAATACCGCAGCCCATCAGGGACCCTCGGCTTCTGTGACCCGTTGACCCAAGGTCGTGGGATCGGGCAATGGACTAGGTACGCGCGACCAAACCGCGCTCAGCGGGACTTCTGGAGGTATGGATTAGGTGGCCGTGTTTGCTGAACGTGGCTGGCAGGTCGGTGGCCTTGGCGGTGGTAGGTCGGCTCAACTATCCCTCCCAGTCCCGTCCTGGCGATGCGAGACACCGCGCCCCGAGATGGCAATTCGGTCCCAGCGCCTGGCGCCATAGCAGTCGATATGTGGTACCGATACCACCTCACCCTGACCCCCCAGCGGGCCGTCGCCTGGGAGAACACCAGGTCCGGCGGAGTGGGGCACACCGCGCCCTCCTGGCGATACTCGGAGATGTTCCAGGTACGCAGGTGCTGGCTCCCGGCAATCATTTCTGCATGATGATTTGCATTTCTGCAACGCTGGGCTAGTCTTCGAAATGGACAGTAGCGATGACGGCACAATCCGTCCGGACATCAGGGGGATCGCGCGGTTCGCTTGGGAGGAAGGCGCCATGAAACAGCTCTGTGATGACCTACGCCAATTAGCCATTGAGGTGCGCCAGGTCGGGTTTTCCCTCAGCGGGGGCGTGGGAGAGCGGGAATGCCTGGATCTCAGTGAGCGTATGGTCACCGCGGTTGAGCAGGCCGAGGCCAGAATGGCCGCTAAATCCACCCGCTCAGTTACGGCTGAGCGTTAAGCTCGGCTGTCACTTGGCCGCCGTGCGCCGGACATGGACGCACTCAACACCATCCTCAGCACCCGCGCCGCGTACCACGCGGAGTTCCGACCGATCCTGGACGAGTACTGCGTCGCGCTTGATCTTGAAGGTTGCTTTGACGGCCTGTCGGCGTCCGAAGCCAAGCAGGCAGCCGTCCACATCGTGGCGGCCGTATACGACCAGGATGATCCTGTCGACTATCTACGTCAGCGTGCACTTGAAATAGTGATTAGCGCGTTAGCCATTAGTCGATCCCTGCACATCGCGGCTACCGCATTAACGCTGGGTGACACCTCAGCTTTCAGGCCCTCCTAGTTGAATCGGTGGCGGTCTCCTGGGTGAGCGCGGACGCATCCTCTCCCGCCACGACCAGGCTGCCGCGAACGCGGCCAACCCCCCAGCCACACACGAAGGTGTCCAAATCCAAAAGCGCGCAACCAGTCCCGGGTTGATGATGATCCTGGTGAGGAGCACGGCGAAAGATACCACCCCTAATCCGCCGGCGATGATGAACAGGTTTGCGGTGAGCCGGGAGCGCGGGTCGCGCCGCAACACCCACAACAATCGGACGGCGAAGCAGAGTAGGTAGATGACGACGGCCCCGTAGGTGAGCCAGTAAACGCGGAGCCAGAAGTCGCACGGCACGTCGAGGAAGTCCGGGGGCGGTTCCCGGGAGAGGTTGTGGCTGAGGGAGATGGCGGCGAGCATGGTGCCGCCGGCGATGGCGCCGGGGAATTCGATCTTGTACAGCACTGATTCCAATTCGCGGTCGGGTACCAGTCGGCAGGCGCAGGCGTAGATGATGCAACAGACCGCGCAGATAAATAACACATGTCCGAAGAAGTCGCGTAGGTGCGCGACCCCGGAGATCCTGAACAGTGCGTGCTCGAGGTAGCGCGACATCGCTGGGGCGCTGAGTGCAAAGCCCAACCCTTGGAAGACGAATGACATGGTGAGCGCGCGGTCCCAGCGGATGCGCCAGGTTTTGCGTCTCACCCAGATGGTCGCGCCGCAGAAGCAGAGTGCCAGGGCTGTGAGTGCCGATTGTGTCATTTGGACTCCCCCCGAATGGGGGTGACCCTACAGCGGTGGCAGGTCCGCGCGTGGCGAAAGTTGAGCAATTTTCGCGCGCTTCTTTCCCCCGGCCCCCGCAGGGTTCATGTGGTTCCCCCCACCCTGCTCCAGATACTGCTTCATTTCGTCCTCGTCCAGAAGGACGAGTGCGTCGGTGTCCAGCAGCCCGAACGCTATCTGCAGCATCCTGGGGCTGACGTGGAAGTGCTCACCAAGGGTGGCCAACTCCTCAAAGGAGGGGTAGCCGTCATCGTCCTTGTGGCGGCTGTAGTTACTGGGGTGTACATCGAGTGCAGCCGCCATGTCGGCGTCCGTGAGGTCGCGGTTTAGCAACCATTCGAGCACGCGACGGATCGGTTTCCCGTCCATGTTTGTCCGTGCCATTGCACAAACGTACCAACAATCCTTGGTTGCGGCGATCGCTCTTGCCAAACGCCGACGACCCCCTCAATATCGCGTATAGAAGGTCATATATGCATGGGTGGTCGTATTCCTGCAGCGAATGATCTATAGCGATCTGCCTGCGTGAACATCCCTACAGTTTTGGCGGTGGCGGAGGGATTTGAACCCTATTCAGCTACGCTCCAGCCAGCCTAAATACGCTCCTGCCTGCCAAAACACATCTCTGTCACTCTCTACAGATATCTGTAACTGTGCTCAAAGTGTGCTCAGAATGTGCTCACGACTGTCCGTTCCAGGGGTTTGCTGACGCGCAGCACGTCTAGATAAAGCCGATCCGCAATCGGTGCCACCGGCGCTCGACTCGACATTGCCGAGCCGGTAGTCCGCTGAGCGCCATGTCGACACGCTTCTAGATTGTGGTTGAGTGGTTGGAACCGATCCCCTAACCCCTGTCAGGATTGAACTGTCGACCGCTCGCTTACAAGGCGATTGAATCCCGGTTCGGCAGGGTTCGCACTCATTCGTGCATGCCCGCCACCTGCGAATACTCGTTCGTGACAGTTCGCCGTTGTTCGCCCTGATCCGCAGGGGTTGACGGCAAAGTGACGGCAAAAATCCACCGAACTGAGCGGTGCAGCGGCAGGGACCCAATGCCAGCGCGCCCCGCGCGTCGCTTAGCGGCATGCGTGGACCGCGGCTACCAATGGGTCGGCATCCTGAGGCAAACCCTGGTTCAAGCGATCTCGCGCCGGACTCGCCGTCACCACAAAGCCGGCAGGGAGGCCACGCCTTACGCCGGGTTGAAGAAACCGGACTGCCCAGCGCCCGCGTTGTTCCCTCCCGAATTCGTGCTGCCCGAGTTCCCGAACCCCGAGTCACCCGCGCCGGAGTTACCCCAGCCCGCGTTGTCGCCGGCGCCCGAGTTGTAGAGGCCGGTGTTGAGGCCGATGCCACCGTTCAAGAAGCCCGTGTTAAAGCTGCCGCTGTTCGCGTAGCCCACGTTCCTGGAGCCGCTACCCGCGTTGTAGAAGCCGACGTCGTAGCCGTCGCTACCCGCGTTGTAGAAGCCAACGTCGTAACCGTTGCTAGCCGAGTTGTAGAAGCCGACTTCGAAGCCGCCGCTGCCCGAGTTCTCGAAGCCCGAGTTGGCGCCGCCGCTGGCCGAGTTGGACCAGCCCGAGTTGCCCGTGCCTGAGTTGAAGAAGCCCGAGTTGCCCGTGCCCGAGTTCCCGAAGCCCGAGTTGGGGGCATTGATGTCGCCCGCGCCGCCGACGCCTGTATTGACGTTGCCCGAGTTCCACAAACCGGTGTTGGTGTTGCCCGAGTTCCACAATCCGGTGTTGGTGTCGCCGGAGTTGAAGAACCCCGTGTTGGTGGTCCCCGAGTTCCACAAACCGGTGTTGAAGAAGCCCGAGTTGAAGGCGCCCACGTTGTGTGTGCCCGCGTTGGACCAGCCCAGGTTGGCGATGCCAGCGTTGAAGCCGCCTATGTTGAAGTTACCCGTGTTGAAGAAGCCCACGTTTTCGCCGCCGGAAAAGCCGAGAGCGGGGTTGGCGCCGCCAGCGTTGAAGCCGCCCAGGTCGTAGGTGCCCGCATTGCCCAGGCCCACGTTGTTGGAGCCCGGATTGAACAAGCCCGCGTCGGTGCTGCCCGCGTTCCACAAGCCCGTATCGATGCTGCCCGTGTTGCCGATCCCGGTGTCCAGGGTGCCCGAGTTCAGCACGCCCCAGTTCTGGCCGCCCGTATTCGCTATGCCCACGTTGTTGTTGCCCGAGTTGAAAAACCCGGAGTTGCCGGTGCCCGAGTTGAACAGGCCCGTGTTCCCGCCACCTGAGTTCCAGCCGCCAAAGCCAAACTGGTTGTTGCCGGTAAGCCCGATCCCGATATCCCCGTTGCCGCTGTTGGCCAAGCCGATGTTGCCGTTACCGGTGTTGCCGAAGCCCCAATTGAAGCTGCCAGAGTTCCCCAAGCCGATATTCCAACCAGCGTTGTTGGCGTTGAGCCCACCGAAGCCAATCTGGTTATTCCCGGTGAGCCCGATGCCGATATCCCCGTTGCCGCTGTTCGCCAAGCCGATGTTGTTGTTGCCGAGGTTCCCAAAGCCCAGGTTGGAGCTGCCGAGGTTGCCGCCGCCCACGTTTCCTCCGGAGGGGTGGCCGGTGCCCAACGTATACGGGTTTCCATTGCCGAAGCCAATGTTGAGGACGCCGGCGTTGCCGATGCCGACGTTGAGCATGCCGATGTTGCCGATGCCCACGTCGGCGTAGGCCGTGCCGAAGAGCAGCGTGCCGTCTCCGTTGCCGACACCCAAGTTGTACGAGCCGTAGTTGCCGAAGCCCACGTCCAAGACGCCGCCGAAGGTGTACGCCGTTGGCGGGCCGCTGTTGCCGCCGCCGAAGTTGAACTCGCCGAAGTTGCCGCCACCCAGGTTGACGATGCCTCTGTTGCCGTTCCCCAGGTTTAGGAGGCCGGTGTTTCCGATGCCCAGGTTGAGGAGGCCGCTGTTTCCGATGCCCAGGTCCGAGCCCAGCGCGAGGAGCAGATCCGCAGCTGCGTTCGCCGCGTTGCCTGCCAGGCCCGGCAGGTTTTGCAGCGCCTGCTGCCATGGCGTCAGCTGCGCAGTCACCGCCGACGCCCCACCGTAATAGCTCGACATCGCGGCCACATCCTGGGCCCACATCTGCTCATATTCGGACTCGACAGCCGCGATGGCCGGGGCGTTGAGACCAAACAGGTTGGTGTTCACCAGCGACACCAGCTGAGTACGGTTGGCCGCCACCAGCAACGGGTGCACCGTGGCCGCCTGTGTGGCCTCAAACACCGCGGCCACCGCTTTGGCCTGCGAAGCCGTCGTCTCGGCTCGGTCCGCCGCCTGGTTTAACCACCCCGCATAGGCTGCGGCCGCGCTGGCCATCGCCTGCGACGCCGCCCCCTGCCATGACCCGTTGGCCAGCCTCGACGTCACCGACGAAAATGAGGTCGCCGCCGAGCCCAACTCGCCGGCCAGCCCATCCCAGGCCGCCGCGGCAGCCAGCAACGGCCCCGATCCCGCACCGGTATACATCCGCACCGAATTGATCTCTGGCGGCAACACCGAAAACCTCATCGTGCCCGTCCCGTTCGTAGCTGGCCCTTCTCAGCCCGGTCATTCGCTGCCGCCCTGCAACAGAAAAACCGTACGGCGAGTCCGGGGAGGATCTGGCCACTTTGCGCAAAGTTGTCCGGCGACTGGTCGGTCCTGGGGGTGGCCCCTCGCGCGACCGTTTCCCGCGGCGCGGTTTGCTGGTGGGCGCCCACCACGACTTTCCGCGGCTATGGACCGCTGCGTCGGGGGTATCGAGGCGCTGGGTCCGATGGTCGTCGGCGCTGCCGACCAACCGGACCATCACCGAGCTGAGCGTACTTCTGTGGACCGCCGCCGCGTATGCCCCGCGGGGCGGCCACCACCGGGCGGGGTGGGCACCAGAGGTTCGACCGCCGCCCATTGCGCGTCGGTCGGATCTGACCGTGCGTGAGAAAACTGAGATACCGAAACGGGATCTGGATACGCTGTATGCGCACATGGATCGGTGATCGAAGCGGAAGGGGGCGACGTGTCATTTCTGGCCGTGGCTCCCGAATTGTTGGGGTCGGCGGCAGCGGATTTGGAGAGCATCGGTTCGGCGCTTCATGCGGCGCATCTGGCGGCTGCTGTTTCGACCACTGGGCTGGCGACTGCCGGCGCCGATGAGGTATCGGCGGCGGTGGCGGCGCTGTTTGCCCGGTACGGTCAGGAGTATCAGGCGCTCGGCGCGCAGGCCAGCGTGTTCCATCGACAGTTTGTCCGGGCGCTGAGCTCGGGGGCGGGGTTCTACCTGATCGCGGAGGCGGCGAATGCGTCGCCGTTGCAGACGGTGTTGGACGATTTGCTGGGTGTGGTGAATGCACCCACTGAGGCGCTGTTGGGGCGGCCGCTGATCGGCAATGGAGCAAACGGTACGGCCGCGAGTCCGAACGGCGGAGCTGGCGGGCTGCTGTATGGCAACGGCGGCACTGGCTATTCCGAAACGACCTCCGGGGTAGCCGGTGGGGCCGGTGGTGCGGCGGGGTTGCTCGGCCGCGGGGGTGCCGGGGGTGCCGGCGGAGCCAACGGAGCCGGTGGGGCCGGTGGTCGCGGTGGGTGGCTGTTCGGTGGCGGCGGGAGCGGTGGGCAGGGGGGAAGTAGTGGAGCCGGCGGAGCTGGTGGTAACGCGGTTCTGTTCGGTAATGGGGGTGTCGGGGGTGCCGGCGGCAATGATGGCGGTGGCGGCGCGGGAGGCCTCGGCGGCTGGTTGTATGGCAACAGCGGGGCCGCGGGCGTTGGTTCACTGGTCAACGCGACCGTCCCGCTGCAAATGAACGGCACTGCGCCGACGGTATACCTCTCCGTAAACGGCGGACCGAGTGTGCCCGTGTTGGTTGACACCGGATCCACTGGCCTTGTTATCCCACTGCGAGACATCGGACTACAGCACCTCGGCTTCCCCACCGGGTGGGGTATCGGCGGGTACGGCTCGGGGGAGGAATATCTCTATCTCTCATATGACACGACGGTGAATTTCGGGGATGGAATCGTTTCTGCGCCGACCAACGTTGACGTCGCCATCTTGGGATTCCCGGTACCTTTCGGGTCCGCTTACGCTTCCGAGGCTGCAGTGGGCATTATGGGTATTGGGCCGAATGCGGGGGGACCGGGCCCCAGTTCCAGCATTGTGACCACGGCGTTGCCGGGCGCACTCAATCAGGGTGTGCTCATCAACGAACCCCAGGGTTACGTGGAATTCGGTCCCAACCCGCTCCCCGCCGGACCCTCGGTTGTCGGAGCGCCGGTGCCAGACCCCTACGTGATCGTGCATGTCAGTAGCAGCCCGAATTCCTACAATGTTTCCGGGGTGTCTATCGATTCCGGCGGAGTGTACGGAGAAATCCCGTCAGCCATACTCGGGACCGGTCAGGTCTCCGGAACCCTGCCAGCGGGAACAATCATTTCGGTCTACAACAGCAGCGATCAGCTGCTGTACTCGTACACGACGACCGCGACGAACAGCCCAGTCGTTACATCAACAGGCGAGATGAATACCGGGTATATGCCCTTCGCGCTGGGACCGGTGTACATAAGCTACAGCCCCAGCGGTGTCGGGACGACAACCTTTGATTATTAGGCGCCGCGGCGACGTCCGGCAGCAAAGATAACTCTCGACGCCTTCGCCAAGGACCGGCTGACACTCTGGTGGTGACCAGGAACAACGTCCCTTTAGTCACTCCGGAGATTCAAGATGACTACCCGGAACCTCGGTCGCCTCACCACCGTCTCGCCTCGCGAGGTGTGGACGCACGAGGCGCATCACTTCACACCCTGGCTGCTTCAGAACGTCGACGTCCTCAGTGACCTGCTGGCCTTGAACTAGACTCGCGAGTTCATCCATCAGCGTTGGCGGGAAGCCTCCTTATCCGCCATTAAGCGATGCCAAATCGAGGACGCCGATCCGAATATCGGGCCGGTTGCTAAACGGCCTGGGCAATTCCTGAACGGCGTTTGTCCGCTTGTTGCCGGCGTGGTAGACGGTCCACGGCAGGGGAGCCTCGCTGCCCTTACCCTTGCGCTCGGGCCTGCCCTGGTTCCAGACCGAGATCACTGTCCTGCGGTCGAGTGAATAGTTGAGGCGCTTCTTCAGCATTCGGGGCGTCATGTAGTCGTGGATGGGGTTCAGGATCAGGCCGATGTTCTTCTCCGTGTACAGGGCGTAAAGGATCGTGTCGCACCCCTGCTCGTCGCACAGCTTGTTGATCCGGGCGAAGTGTTGCGAGTAGTCGTATAGGCCCCGGTCGTCGGCCACGTTGTAGTTATGCGAGGCCAGCGCCACCTTGTTGATCTGATCGACCGCTGGATTGGCGGCTGCCTGGGCGATCGGGCCGGTTGCGGGCTGTGAGGCGGGGGCCTGCCCACTCGCAAGCAGGTTGCAGAGTTGCGCCTTAGCGCCGGGGCTGGTCCAGTCAAAGGTGCCGTACCGCAGGCGGATGAGCCGGATGCCGTTCCGTGCTGCCAGGATGTCCCGGAGGGAGTCGTAGTAGGCCCGCTGCTCATCCCGGTAGGGGGGGCTCTGGATCGGTCGCCCGGATCGTGCGGCAGGCCGTCAGCCACTCCTGCCGATCGAAGCCGAGGGCAAGGTCTGGCGGGTATAGCTCCAGGGACTTGGCCCGCTGCACGGTGAAGTGCTGCCGCTCGTCGTATTCGATGACCAAGCGTTCGGCGGGCACGAAGAAGTCACAGAAGAGCGACTTGCCGAACGCGGCGAAGGTCGAACAGCCCCTCATCGTTTGCAGGGCGTGATAGATCGCCAGGATCGTGCCATCCATCTGCTCGGGCGGCGGCACCGTAAGCCACGAGAACTTGGCCTCCCTCTCGACCGCACCAAACCGCAGCCGCAAAAGCGCAGCCAGCGCCTCCTTCTGAGGTTCACGGCGGCGCTGTGGGGCCGATGATGATGGTTGACCCGGTGGAGGCGGTACTGGTTGAGCCGCAGACGGCGGGGCTGCTTTGGCGATCACCGCCGGTGCTGCTGGGATGGAAGCCGAACCATGCCGCGTTGCCAGACCGAGGCCCTGGAAAAACCGCACCGTCTCCATTCCCCCGGAGTAATCCACATGCGATAGTGGCTCGGTTTAGTGGCCTGGCTCTTGCGCGCCAGCCAAACTGCGGACAATTCACCCACCGTGATGCGCCCAAGCTTCGGGGCGACGTACTCGCCTTTGGCCTTGGCCACTTCGACTGTGGCCGCGAACATCTGCGCGTCACGCCTCGACCTGAACCCGCGTCGCATCGTCTGCTTATTGTCCGGCTTGCGATAGCGCACCATGTAAAGCGTTGCGCCGACGGTGTTTTGGTACTTCTCAATCGTGGCCACGGGCATTCTCGCGATCTGTGCTAACACCGCTGTGGGCCTCACCAGGTTAACTGATCCAGGCTCAAAGGAGACACAAGCAAAGCGCGGGCTCATCGCGCAGAAGGTTGTCTCCTCATGTCCACTACTGCCCGTGTCGAAACCGCGCTGGCCGATCTCCCATGCTGGAATCGGCCTACCGGTGCCATGTCAGCCCACGCTGGGGCGCCGTCGCCGTCGCCGGCATCGACCTTCTGGGAATCGAGGCATGGATCACGGCGATGGTGCGGGGCGGCTCAGGTGCTACGACGGTGAGGCGCGCGCACGGGGTTCTCGGGGGCATCCTTTCCGATGCGGTAAAAGGCAATCGGCTAGCAGTCAATCCGGCCAAGGGCGTGGAGAATCTTCCCAAGAAGACAGGTAGCCGCCACGTCTACCTCTCTGCCGACGACGTGCACCGGCTCGCCGAGGAAAGCGGCGAGTACCGCGCACTTGTGCTGGTGTTGGCCTACTGCGGTTTGAGGTGGGGTGAGGCGATCGGGCTTCGGGTACGTGATGTCGAATTTCTGCGGCGTCGGCTGTCGGTGCATGAGAACGCCGTCCAGCTTGGCGTTGACCACGCCGTCGGGCCGACCAAAGGGCGAAAGGCCCGCTCGGTGCCCGTGCCTTCATTCGTATTAGATGAGCTGTCGGTTAGGTGTGCGGGCAAGCCACCCGGTGAGTTGGTTTTCCCCGGCCGTGACGGTGGCTATCTGCCCCGCCCAAAGTCGACGGGCGGGTGGTTCTCCGCCGCAGTCAAGCGCGCCAAGGTGCAGACCATCACGCCCCACGACCTGCGTCACAGCTGCGCGTCGCTGGCGGTGTCAGCGGGAGTGAATGTCCTGGCGCTGCAACGGATGCTCGGGCACACGTCAGCGAAGGTCACGCTCGACACCTACGCCGATCTGTTCGACGACGACCTGGACGCCGTCGCGGAAAGTTTGCACAGCCGCTACTCGCCATCCGCCACACGGGACAAGTGTGCTCAAAATGTGCTCACGGGCCGATCTGACCGTCTCTAGGCAACGCTTAAACAGGGTCTGCCCGCGTGAACATCCCTACAGTTTTGGCGGTGGCGGAGGGATTTGAACCCTCGGACGGTGTTAGCCGTCACACGCTTTCGAGGCGTGCTCCTTAGGCCGCTCGGACACGCCACCGCCAGGCAGCTTACCGAACTGGTCGCGCGTCACCCCAATCGCTGGTTCCGGCACCGAGATTGCCGCCATGGTCGTGCTTGCGCCGACGATCACAGCCCAGACGGCAATCTCGACGCGACACAGCACTCACCCGGTTCGCTGGCGGGCGAAGAAGGCCTCCAGCGGGGCGGCGCACTCCCGCGCGAGCACACCCCCGCGCACTTCGGGGCGGTGGTTGAGCCGACGGTCGCGGACCACGTCCCACAGCGATCCGACCGCTCCGTTCTTGGGCTCCCATGCCCCGAACACCAGCCGCGCGATGCGGGCCAGCACCAGCGCGCCCGCGCACATGGTGCACGGTTCGACGGTGACGGCAAGTGTGGCGCCCTCCAGCCGCCACCCGTCGCCGAGCACGCCGGCCGCCGCGCGCATCGCCAGGATTTCGGCGTGCGCGGTCGGATCGCCAAGGGCCTCACGGGCATTCACCGCGCGGGCCAGCTCGGTGCCGTCGGCGCCGATGACCACCGCGCCGATCGGGACGTCGCGGGGGCCCGCCGTCGCGGCGACCGACAGTGCGGTACGGATCAGGTCTTCGTCAGTGGTCACCGACCGAGGCGGTCGATTACGGCCGATAGCTGGTCGGCAAAGCCCATCTCCCGGGCGATGCGGCCCAATTGCTCGTCCGCGTACAGGTCGGTCTCGTCGAGGATGACTCCCAACACCGCCTCGGGCAGCCCGATGTCGGACAGCAACCCGAGGTCGCCTTCCTCGAACGGTTCCGCGTCCTCGAGGTCCTCGGGGCCGATGTCGGCATCCAGGTTGTCCAGCACTTCGGCCGCGATGTCATAGTCCAGAGCGGCGGTGGCGTCCGACAGCAGCAACCGGGTTCCCGATGGTGCCGGGCGCACGATGACGAAGAATTCGTCGTCGACGTCGAGAAGTCCAAATACCGCGCCCGCGCTGCGCAGTTCTCGCAGCTCCGTCTCGGCGGCGTTGAGGCTCGTCAGGGCCTTGGGGGCCATCGCGGAACAGCGCCATTGGCCCTCTTCCCGCACGACCGCAACGCCGAAACCGTCCGGCGTGTCCGCGGACGGGCCTTGCGCAGGCGCCCGCTGTGCTCCCATGGGCGCCTACGCTAGTCGCTGACCAGGCCCCCTGACCAGATGAAGCACCGCCGCCGGCCAAACTGTGCCAATCTTGCACTGTGGCGCACGCTGTTTACAGGACACCCGTGTGCGTGCTCGGGCTGGGCCTCATCGGCGGCTCGATCATGCGGGCCACCAAGGCGGCCGGCCGTGAAGTCTTCGGCTACAACAGGTCGGTGGAGGGCGCGCACGCGGCCACCGCCGAGGGCTTCGACGCAAGCATCGATCTCAGTCACACCCTGACCCGGGCCGCCGATGCCGGCGCGCTGATCGTCCTGGCCGTGCCGATGCCGGCGTTGGCCGGCATGCTCGCTCACGTCAGGCACCTGGCGCCCAACTGCCCGCTGACCGACGTCACCAGCGTCAAGAGCGCGGTGCTCGACGAGGTTGCCGCGGCCGGTCTGCTGGAACGCTTCGTCGGCGGTCACCCGATGACCGGCACCGCGGACTCGGGTTGGGCCGCCGGCTATGCCGGGTTGTTCACCAGGGCCCCGTGGGTGGTCAGCGTGGACGATCATGTGGATCCCCGGGTGTGGTCGATGGTGATGACGCTGGCGCTGGACTGCGGTGCGCTGGTGGTACCGGCCAAGTCCGACGAGCACGACGCCGCGGCGGCCGCCATCTCGCATCTGCCGCACCTGCTCGCCGAGGCGCTGGCTGTCACCGCGGGAGACGTCCCCCTGGCCTTCGCGCTGGCGGCAGGCTCTTTCCGCGACGGCACCCGGGTGGCCGGCACCGCACCGGATTTGGTGCGGGCGATGTGCGAGGGCAACTCCGGGCAACTGCTGCCGGCGGTGGACCGGTTCATCGAGTTGCTCGGCCGCGCCCGCGAGTCGCTGGCCAGCCACAACTCGTTGGCCGACCTCATCGACGCGGGCCACGCGGCGCGAACGCGTTACGACAGCTTCCCGCGTTCCGACATCTTCGCCGTCATCATCGGGGAGGAGAAGTGGCGCGAAGAACTGGCCACCGCGGGCCGGGCGGGCGGGGTGATCAGATCCGCTCTGCCAAGCCTGGATAGTCCAGGATGAACCCGTCTTCGTCGACGCTCACGGTGGTGTCGGCGACCGGCGAGCGCAGCTTGATCCCGTCGAGACGTCCCTCGCTGCTGTAGCTCACGGTCGCCGCGGTGACCGACATCTCGGGCACGTTCACATAGACCATCGGCAGCGCGACCGAGTCGGCGCGTTCGTGCAGCCCCAGGCGCCGGATCGGTAGGGCATTGAAGAACGGGCTGAACACCACATCGATGTCGAGCGCGCCGTTGTATCCCGCGCGCCGCTCGCCCTGGTGGTCGGTCACCAGCCACATGTTTTCATCGTCGCGAGCGATGGCGAGTTGACGTTCGCGCTCGGCCAACGTGACGGTCAACCCGAAGCGCCTGGTGGCGCCCGTCTCGTCGGTCTGCACGTCGTAATAGGCGCCGAACGCCGGGTTGGTTGCCGTGGCGGCGGCCACGATGCGTCCATTAGCCCTGACCCGCTTGCCGGTCGACTGGATTCGTACCGATTCCATGCGGGAGACATCCTGCGCGCGCCAGGTCAACATCGCCTGCCACACACGCCGGCTGGGATCAGAGGGGACTGCGTTCACCCTTCTACCGTAGGACGTGTCCACCGACGGCGGCGGGTTTGTCCGGAAGTGCGGTGGGCGTCACGTGGTTGCGTCGACCGGCGGGCCCCCATAACCGGCCACGTAACCGGCCCGTGCCGGGCACCGACACCCATACCGCCAGCGCCAGCAGCCCGTCGAGGATCAGCGCCAGCGCGGCCACCATCAGCGCACCGACCAGCGCGAGTTGGAATTGGCGCTCTTTGATGCCGTCGATCAGATATCGGCCCAATCCCCCGAGACTGGCATAGGCGGCCACCGTTGCGGTGGCGACAACTTGTAGCGTCGCGCTGCGCAGCCCGCCCAGGATCAGCGGCAGCGCATTGGGTATCTCCACGCGCAGCAGCACCCGGGCCTCCGTCATGCCCATCGCGCGGGCGGCATCGACCACCGTCGGCTCGACATTGGCAATGCCCGCGTAGGTCCCCGCCAGCAGCGACGGCACGCCGAGCAGCATCAGGGCGACCAGTGGCGGCCCCACCCCCAGCCCGAACAGCAGCACCCCCAGTAGCAGCACGCCCAGGGTCGGGAGTGCCCGCAGGCCGTTGACCGCGCCCACCACCAGCAGCGTGCCGCGGCCGGTGTGCCCGATGATCAGCCCGACCGGGACGGCGATCAGCGCCGACGCGCCCACCGCGATGACGGTGTACTCCAGGTGCTCCAAGATGCGCGCCGCCAGCCCGACCGGACCGGTCCAGTTGTCGGCGGTTAGCAGGTAGGAGATCGCCTGTTGCACGAAGTTCATCGCGCGCCGCCCACGACGGGGGCCACCACCGACCGGCGGCGCGGAGTGCGCCCGGCGCGTTCCCAGGGCGTGGCCAGCCGGCCGGCCACAACGATGAGCGCGTCGATGACGATCGCCAGCGCGAACAGCGCGACGATGCCGGCAACGATCTGATCGCTCTTATCGGTCTGGTAGCCCTCGGTGAACCACGTGCCCAGACCGCCGATGCCGATCACCGAACCGACCGACACCATCGCGATGTTGGTCACAACGACCACGCGCAACCCGGCGACCAATACCGGGATAGACAGCGGCAGTTCGACTTTCAGCATCCGTTTGATCGCCGGGTAGCCGATTGCGGTGGCGGCGTCGCTCACCTGGGCGGGCACCGCGTCCAGCGCCTCGAGCACCGCCCGCACCAGCAGCGCGGCGGTGTAGGCGGTCAGCGCCACCATGACGTTGGCCTCGTCGAGGATCCGGGTTCCGATGATCATCGGCAAGACCACGAACAGGGCCAGCGACGGGATGGTGAACACGACGCTGGCGGTTGCCGTCGTCAGCTTTCGGGGAATCGGCGCCCGCTGCACCAACACACCCAGCGGCACCGCGATCGCCAACCCGATCAGCACCGGCACCAGCGACAGCCGAAGGTGGACCACGGTCAGGGCCCAGGCGTCGTCGAGGTGGGTCAGCAGGTAGTGCATATCTAATCCCCCGGTCAGGCCCTTCGTCGCGCTTCCACCGCGGCCAGCACATCGGCGGCCAGCACGCCGCCGATGACCTTGCCCCCGTCGTCCACGGCAACACCCACCCCCGACGGCGACGACAGCGTCGCGTCGAGCGCCTGGCTGAGATTGCCGCCCGGGCGGAACAGCGAACTTGCGGTGCTCATGCTGTCCGACAACGACGCGCCGGCGCGGTGGCGGCGCAGGCCCTCGGCGTCGATCCAGCCCATCGGCAATCCCGCGTCGTCGACCACCACCGCCCAGCCGTCCGGAACGCCGGCATCGGAAAGGCTGTCCGCTGCAACCCGATCTATGTCGTGCAGCGGCAATCCGGCCGCGCCCATCAGCTGCAACCATCGATAACCCCGGCCGAGGCCGATGAACCTTGCCACGAAGTCATTGGCCGGACGTGACAGCAGCCGCGCGGGTTCGTCGTACTGCTGCAGCACGCCGCCCTTGAATACCGCTACCTGGTCGCCGAGTCTCAGCGCCTCGTCGATGTCGTGCGTGACGAAGACGGTGGTCTTGTGCAATTCGCTTTGCAGACGCAATATTTCGTTCTGCAGCTCGTGACGCACCACCGGGTCGACGGCGGAGAACGGCTCGTCCATCAACAGGATGGGCGGGTCGGCGGCAAGCGCGCGCGCCACGCCGATGCGTTGTTGTTCACCGCCGGAGAGCTGGGCCGGGTATCGCGTGGCGAGCTTGGCGTCCAGCCCAACGCGTTCGAGCACCTCGTAGGCGGCTTTGCGCGCGGCCCGCCGGGATTGTCCCTTCAACACCGGAACCGTTGCGACGTTGTCGATCACGCGTTGGTGGGGCATCAGTCCGGCGTGCTGGATGACGTAGCCGATGCCGAGGCGCAGCCGCACCGGGTTGACGCCCGCGACGTCGGCCCCGTCGACGGTAATGGTGCCGGAGGTCGGCTCGATCATCCGGTTGATCATCCGCAGCGCCGTGGTTTTGCCGCTGCCCGAGGACCCGACGAAGACCGTCAATTCACCGTTGGGGACCACCAGGCTCAACCGGTCGACGGCGGTGGTCCCGTCGGCGAATATCTTGCTGACGTTGTCGAAGACGATCAATGTGGTTTGCCGATCGGATGATTGAAGCCGTTGTCGCGCACCCAGTTGCGCGCCGCCTGGTCGGGATCGACGCCGGAGTTGCCCGACACCGCGGCGTTGAGTCCGGCCAGGCCGGGGGTGGTCAGCTTCGCCGATACCGCGTCGAGCACATCTTTGAGGCGGTCCGACTTCTTCTGCGAATTCACCAGCGGCACAATGTTGCCCGCCAGAAAGTTGTGCTCCGGATCCTCGAGTGCCACCAAATGATTCTGCGGGATGGCCGGTGACGTGCTGAAGATGTTCGCGGCGGTCACCCTGCCCTCCACCAACGCGCGCACGGTCACCGCACCGCCGCCGTCATTGATGGCGACGAAGCTGCCCGGGCTGATGTTGAGACCGTACTTCTGGTGCAGCCCGGGCAGGCCGGACGGACGGGTCTCGAACGCCGAGGGCGCTCCGAATCTCACGTCCGGCGAGTGCGCCGCCAAGTCGCCGATCGTTTTCAGGTCCCAGGCGCTGGCGGTGCCACCCGTGACGGTGACCGTGTCGGTGTCCGAAGCCGGCGACGGCGTCAGGATCGACAGGTCACCGGGCAGTTTCTTGTACAGCTCCAACTCGACGGCGTCGAGCATGGTCACCGCGGAATCGGGCGCAAAGTACAACAGCAGGTTGCCGATGTACTCGGGCACCAAGTCGATGGAATGATCTTTGAGCGCAGGGATATAAGTCTCCCTGCTGCCGATACCCATTCGCCGCCCGATTTCGAAGCCGTTGGCCTGCAACGCTTGTGCGTAGATTTCGGCGACGATCTCCGATTCCGGGAAGTCACCGGAACCGACCACGATGGATTTCGGGCTGCTTGTCTCCGCCCCCAGCGGGTCGGAATTGCTGCAGGCCGCGATCAGGCACACCGTCAGCCACACTGCCGCGTGGACGGTCGCGCGATGCACGCGCGGCAGCACCCTCATAACGCCGACAGTAATGTCAGAAATGACGCGGCGCTGCTGCCGCGGCGCACACGCTGCCAGGTTTCCGGCGTGGTTTGGTTTCTTTCTGTGCGGGAAGGGACAAAGATGACGCTATGAGCAGCAACGACCCTGAATCGCCCAGTCAGCAACCCGCAGCTCCCCCTGTCGGTAAGACGCCGAAGGAACCGGCCGTCGGGTTCACCCGCGCCGGCGCCTTGTGGTCGGCGTTGTTTCTCGGCTTCCTGATCCTGATCCTGTTGTTGATCTTCATAACCCAGAACACGGCATCGGCGTCGTTTCAGTTCTTTACCTGGCACTGGACCCTGCCGCTGGGCGTGGCCATTCTGATGGCGGCCGTCGGTGGCGGGCTTCTGACCGTGGCGGTCGGCACCGCGCGAATCGTGCAGCTGCGCCGCACGGCTAAGAAGCACCTCGCAGCGGCTGTCGCACAGCAGCGTGAGGTGGAGCCGCCGCGCTAACCGGGCAGCTTGGCGAGCTCTGCCAATCCGCGGGAGATCAACGGCGCCACAACCTCGGGCTGGTGGTCCGACGAGTCACCTTTTCCTTGCGCCAGGTCCGACATGCGCCGGCGGAAGTCGATGCCGGCGGCGATGATGGCGAGCTTGAAGTAGGCCAGCGCCATGTAGAACTCCCAATGCGCCAATGGCAACCCGGCCACCAGCGAGTAGCGGTCGGCCAGCTCGTCGGCCGTTGGCAACAGCGGCGAGGTCCAGGCGGCTTGCGCGTTGACGATCAGGTCGAGCGCCGGGTCGCGGTAGACGCACATCAGGGCCGCGTCGCTGAGCGGGTCGCCCAGGGTCGAGAGCTCCCAGTCCACGACGGCGCGGACCTTGGTCGGGTCGTCGGCGTCCAGGATGGTGTTGTCGATCCGGTAGTCGCCGTGCACGATCGAGGTCCGGCTCTGCTGCGGAATTGATTGGCGCAGGCCCGAATGCAGCCGCTCTACGTCGGCGTCGCGGTGGTCGTCGGGCAGTCGCACCAGCTCCCATTGCGAACCCCAGCGTCGCACCTGGCGCTCCAGATATCCGCTGGGCTTGCCAAAGTCGGCCAACCCCACGGCGTTCGGGTCGACGCTGTGCAGATCGACAAGGACCCGGATCAAGGAGTCCACGCATGCGTCGATCACTGTGTGACTGAACGCTTCCAGTTGGGCACGCCGGCGCACCACCTGCCCGGCAACGAATTCGACGATCTGGAAGGGCGCGCCCAGCACCGAATCGTCCTCACACAACGCGATCGCGCCCGCCACCGGAACCGGTGTGTCCCGCAACGCGGCGACCACCTTGTATTCGCGGGCCATATCGTGCGCCGACGGTGTCAGCCCGTGCAGCGGCGGCCGGCGCACCAGCCAGCTGGACGCGTCGTCATACACCCGGAACGTCAGATTCGAGCGGCCACCAGAGATGAACTCGGCCCGTAGCTCGCCGTCGCGTCCAATGCCGAGCGAACGCAGATACCGGTCCAGCGAGGCCAGGTCGAGCCCGTCGAGTCGGTCAACTGAAGTCACTCGAACTTGTTTACCACCGCTGATCTCGGCCAAGTTCACCACCGCTGATTTGCCGCCTCTCCCGCTCGCCGCTGCGCGGCCGGGGGTACCCCCACCTCAGGCCGTTCAGCGGCCTGCATCGTCGCCGGGCAGCCGCTGATTTCGGGGCAACAGGTCCCACACGTGTTCGACTGCGTTAACCCCCGCCACCGTCGCCTCACCAGACCGCGAGAACAACAGTCGGGTCACCGACGCGTAGTCGACGGGAAAGGACAACAACCGGGCCGTGCCCAGAATCTCATGTAGCAGCACGTTGATCACTCCGCCATGGCTGAACACCGCGACCGTGTCCTCGGGTTCGGCAGCGGTGACGAGGTCGTCGACCGCCGCGCGGATGCGTGCGCGAAACGCGTCCTCGTCGACCGCACTGGGCAGATGCCCTTGGGCCAAGCGCGCCCACTCCTCGGGTCTTTCCGCTTTGATCTGCTCGACGGGGATGTACACCGGAAGGTCGCGGTCGTACTCGGCGAATCGATCGTCGACCTCGACGGTCAGCCGGCGTGCCGCCGCGACCGGTTCGGCGGTCTGGATGGCGCGGCGCTGCGGGCTGCTTACCACTCGCGAGATGGGGAACCTGGCGAGCGCCTCGGGCAGTCGTTCGACCTGCGCCCACCCTTGCTCCGACAGGTCCGGGTCGGAGCCCTCGCCGTGTTCGCTGCGCAGTGGTAACGCGTGCCGGACCAGCAGCACCTGCATATTTCTTCCTGTCTAGTGATCGATCGGCCTTCGGCTAGCACCGCCAAGCCTCGCACGGGGCCGAGGTCCCTTCCCAGACGAGCGGAGAATGTTATTCTCTCCACAGAGAGCGGGGTGTGCGGTGACTGGTGTCAGCGAAACCGGATTGGACGCGGGCGTTCTTGCTCGCTGGCTGGATGCGAACGGCGCGCCCGGCAGCGGCGAACAGCCGGTGCTGGAACAGCTGAAGGGCGGTTCGCAGAACACCCTGTACCTGATCGAACGTGGCAGCGAGCGCATGGTGCTGCGGATGCCCGGCGCTCGCGCCGACGCGGCCCGCATCGACGGCTTGCTGCGGGAGATCCGGCTGGTCCGGGCGCTGTCCGGCACCGACGTCCCACACGCGGCGCTGATCGCCGCCGACGACACCGGCGCCGTGCTGGGCATGCCGTTCTACGTGATGCAGGCGATCGACGGGTGGAGCCCGATGGACGGCGGGTGGCAGGCGCCGTTCGACACCGACCTGCAGGCCCGTCGCGGGCTGGGGTTCCAACTCGTCGAGGGCGCCGCGAAGCTGGGCCGGGTGGATTGGCGCGGGCAGGGACTCGAGGGCTTCGGTCGCCCGGACGGATTCCACGAACGACAGGTCGATCGCTGGCTGAAGTTTCTCGACGCCTACAAGGTGCGCGAGCTTCCCGGACTGGACGAGGCCGCCGACTGGCTGCGCAACAACCGGCCCGCGCTCTACAAGCCGGGCATCATGCACGGCGACTACCAGTTCGCCAACGTGATGTTCGCGCACGGTGCCCCGGCGCGATTGGCCGCGATTGTGGACTGGGAGATGACGACGGTCGGCGATCCGCTGCTGGATCTCGCGTGGGCGCTGCTGGGCTACGACGGCGAGGAGCCGCGCGCCGACGGGTTCTATCTGGACATGCGGGGCATGCCGAGGCGCAGCGAATTGCTCGAGCACTACGAGAAAGTCAGTGGGCTTTCCACCGAGAACATCGACTACTACCTGGTGTTGGCCAACTGGAAACTGGGCATCGTGCTGGAGAAGACCTATGCGGCCGGGGTGCGCACCAAGAAAGTGGATCCCACGATCACCGAAACGTTCGGGTCGATGATCCCGCAGCTCATCGCCACTGCGGCGGAGCTCGCCCGGACTTTGCCTGCTAGCAAGCCGGCCGCGGGACGCTGAAATGGGTTATGCGGAGCAGCTTTTCGATCTCACCGACCGAGTGGTGCTGATCACCGGCGGCAGCCGCGGGCTGGGACGCGAGATGGCGTTCGCCGTCGCGCGCTGCGGCGCCGACGTGGTGATCGCCAGCCGCAACATGGACAACTGCGTGTCCACCGCCAAGGAGGTCGAGGCCGAGACGGGCCGCTCCGCCATGCCTTATCAGGTCCACGTGGGGCGCTGGGATGAGCTCGACGGATTGGTCGAGGCGACCTATGCCCGGTTCGGCAAGGTCGACACGCTGATCAACAACGCGGGCATGTCACCGCTGTACGACAAGCTGACCAATGTCACCGAGAAGCTGTTTGACGCGGTGGTCAACCTGAATCTCAAGGGGCCCTTCCGGTTATCGGCACTGGTGGGCGAGCGGATGGTCGCGGCCGGGCGCGGTTCCATCATCAACGTGAGCTCGACCGGCTCGCTGCGTCCGGGAGGTGACATCGTTCCCTACGCCGCGGCCAAGGCCGGGCTGAACGCGATGACCGAGGGACTGGCGCGGGCGTTCGGGCCCGCCGTGCGAGTCAACACGCTGATGGCGGGGCCGTTTCTGACCGACATCAGCAAGGCCTGGACGTTCGACAAGACGCAGAACCCGTTCGGGCATCTGTCGCTGCAACGCGCCGGTGACCCGCCGGAAATCGTCGGCGCCGCACTGTTTCTCGCCTCCGACGCCTCTAGCTTTACCACCGGATCGATCGTGCGCGCCGACGGCGGAATTCCCTGAAAGGGAGGAGTATTCGAATGTCTTGGGATTTCTCCACCGAACCGGAGTTCGAGAAGAAACTGGACTGGATCCGCGAGTTCGTGCGCGAGGAAGTGGAACCCCTCGAGGTGCTGTTTCCGGGCTGCGAGTTCCTGCCGCTCAACGAGGAACGGCGCCGGATCGTCGATCCGCTCAAGCAACAGGTCCGCGACAATGGCTTGTGGGCACCGCATCTGGGCCCGGAACTTGGCGGGCAGGGCTTCGGCGCGGTCAAGCTGACGTTGATCAACGAGATCCTCGGGCGCAGCCCGTGGGCGCCGATCGTGTTCGGAACCCAGGCGCCTGACACGGGCAACGCGGAGATCATCGCCCGTTTCGGGACTCAGGATCAGAAGGAGCGCTATCTGGCCGGGCTGCTGTCCGGGGAGATCTTCTCGTGCTTCTCGATGACGGAGCCGCAGGGCGGTGCGGATCCGCGGGTCTTCACCACCCGGGCTGTACGGGATGGGTCAGGAAACGGAGACTGGGTCATCAGCGGGCGAAAGTACTTCTCCTCCAACGCTTCCGTAGCCTCCTTCTTCATCGTCGTCGCGATCACCGACCCCGACGTGCCCGTCCATCAAGGCGCCTCCACGTTCGTCGTCCCGGCCGGCACCCCGGGCCTGACCGTGGAGGCCACCCATCACCTCGTCGGCGCGGACGCCCACGAACCGGGGCATTCGCTGGTGCGCTACGACGGGGTGCGGGTGCCTTCCGACGCGTTGCTCGGCGAGCCCGGCCAGGGCTTCCTGATATTGCAGACCCGGCTGGCCGGCGGGCGGTTGCATCACGCGATGCGCTCGGTCGGAATGGCGCAGCGCGCCGTCGAAATGATGTCGCGGCGCGCGAAAAGCCGGTTCACCCAGGGCAGCTCGCTGGCCGACAAGCAGTTGGTGCAGGAGTTCGTCGCCGACTCCTATACCGAGTTGACACCGTTCCGGCTGACCGTGCTCCACGCCGCTTGGCTGATCGACAACGGCGACGAGCGTGCCGCCCGCACCGAGATCGCCGCCTGCAAGATTTTGGCGTCGCAGGTACTCAAATCGATTGCGCTGCGGGCGATTCAGGTACACGGCGCGCTCGGGCTTACGGACCAGCTGCCACTGGTCAACGTGCTCCTCGGCGGCATTGCGCTCGGCCTGGCCGACGGCCCGACCGAGGCGCACAAGGTCAATCTCGCCCGGATGCTCCTCAAGGGCTACGAGGCTGAAGACGGGGACTGGCCCAGCGAAATGCTGGACGTCCGGCGCGAGGCGGTCCGCGCCAAATACGGTGAGCTCATTGATCAATAGCAGGGTCACCGCAGCAGTCGAGCGTGCCCTTGACGACCGCCAGCGCGAAGCGACCGAGGAGGTCGAACGCATCCTGGCCGCGGCGGTGCGGGTGATGGAACGGGTCGCGCCCGAGGAACCCCGGGTCAGCGACATCGTCGCCGAGGCGGGCTCGTCGAACAAGGCGTTCTATCGGTATTTCGCCGGCAAGGACGACCTCATCCTGGCGGTGATGGAACGTGGCGTGGCCATCGTCGTTTCCTACCTACAGCATCAGATGGCGAAGGAGTCGAGGCCGCAGGACCAGGTTGCGCGCTGGATCGAGGGCACACTGGCACAGGTCGCCGACCCGCACCTGATCAGCATGAGCCGGGCGGCGGCCGGGCAGATGTCGGCCGCCACCAATTGGCGGGCGGCCGACCAGGAAATGATGCGTCCCCTGCGGGACCTTCTGATCGAACCCATTGCGGCACTGGGCAGCAACGACGTCGATCGTGACGTCGAGGCGGTGTTCTGCTGCACGGCCGCGGCCATGCGTCGATACGTCGGATCTGCCGACCGGCCTGACGCCGCCGATATAGGACATCTGGTGCGTTTCTGCCTGCTCGGGCTGGGGGTCGCTTGATGCGCGCGATCGTCTGCCGCGCCTACGGTCCGCCGGAAGACCTGGTGCTCGACGATGTTCCCGAACCCGTTCCGGGCCCCGGCCAGCTGTTGGTGCGGGTGCATGCCGCGGCGGTCAATTTCCCCGACGTGCTGTTCATCGCCGGCAAGTACCAGGTCCGGATTCCGCCGCCGTTCATACCGGGCAATGAGATCGCCGGCGAGGTGATCGCCGCCGGCGACGGCGCACCCTTCCACCCGGGTCAGCGGGTATCCGGAACGACGTTCGGAGCTTTTGCCGAACAGGCGTTGCTCGAGGCCGGCCAGGCGATGCTGATGCCCGACGATGCTGACTTCGCGTCGGCCGCGGCGTTCGGCGTCACCTACCGCACCGCGTACCACGCGCTGCGCTCGACTGCCGAAGTCGCAGAGGGGGACTGGGTGGTCGTGCTGGGCGCCGCCGGCGGTGTGGGACTGGCGGCCGTCGATCTGGCGGTGGCCATGAAGGCCCGGGTGCTGGCGGCGGCGTCCAGCCCCGAAAAACTCGAGCTGTGCCGGCAGCGCGGCGCGGAGGCCACCGTCGACTACGACCGCGAAGACCTGAAGACGCGCATCCGCGAGCTCACCGGCGACGCCGCCCGGTTGGTCATCGACCCCGTCGGCGGGCCCTACGCGGAGCCCGCCCTGCGGGGTCTGGCCCGCGGCGGAACCTTCCTCACCCTGGGCTACGCCTCGGGCACCATCCCGTCCATCCCGCTTAACCTGGTTCTGCTCAAGGGAATCACGATCCGCGGCATGGAGATCCGTACCTTCATGGGCGACCGGCCCGACGACGCCGCGCGCGACGTGCACGAGTTGTCACAGATGTTCGCCGCCGGCAAGGTACGGCCTTACATCGGCGCGCGATTTCCCCTGTCCCAAACCCCGGCCGCGCTGCGGCATGTGGCCGAGCGCAAGGTCCTGGGCAAGGTGGTCATCGACGTCGGCTGACGTTGGGTGCGGAATCTCGTCGAGATTGCGCCCATGGTCGTGAATTCGCGGAGAACGACCCCCACGGCAATCTCGACGGCGACGAACGACGCTACGGCGTGACGATGTTGAAATTCGGGTCGGGCTGGTCGATCGCACCGAGAAAGGCCTGCAGCGCCGCCGCCTGGTCGCCGGATATCTCCAGCCCGGGCGAGTTGAAGTCGCCCATCGCCATCACCAGCAGGCGAGACTTGCTGTCCAGCTGGATCGTAACGGCCGCCGTAGCCGGGTCGGCCCCCACCTTGCGGTAGACGAGCACGCCGTTGCGCAGCGTGAGCCGGTAGTTGACACCCGAATCGGCGAAAGTGATATCGGTGATGACATCGAGGTCCCAGCTGCGCGGGCCGTTGACGCGGATGGCCAGGCTGTCGAAGATCTGCTCCGGCGTCAGCTGGGAAAGCATTGCCGGAGAGGCGACTTGAACCGCGGTGCCGACGTTTCCGTCCCGCAGTTCGGCGGCCCCGGTCATGAAGAAGTTTCGCCACGTGGCGTTCTCGGCGCCGTAGGCCAGCTGTTCCAACGTGTCGGAGTACAGCGCGCGGGCCGCGGCATGGTTGCTGTTGGTGAAGACGGCGTGATCGAGCAGGGTTGCCGCCCAACGGAAGTCACCGGAGTCGAACGCCGCCTGGGCGAGCTCGACAACCCGGTCGAGGCCGCCCATCGCGTCGACGTAGCGGGGGGCGAGCGCCTCCGGGGGATGGGGCCACAGCCGGGCCGGGTTGCCGTCGAACCAGCCCATGTAGCGCTGGTAGACCGCCTTCACGTTGTGGCTCACCGACCCGTAATACCCGTGGGTGTGCCAGGCCCGCTCCAGCGCGGGCGGCATCTGGAACATCTCGGCGATTTCGACGCCGGTGTAGCCCTGGTTGAGCAGGCGCAGCGTCTGGTCGTGCAGGTAGGCATAGAGATCCCGCTGCAGAGAAAGGAATTCGACAATGCTCTCCCGCCCCCACGTCGGCCAGTGGTGGGAAGCGAACACCACATCGGCGCGATCCGCAAAGGTGTCGATGGCCTCGGTGAGGTAGCCGGACCAGGCGTGCGGGTCACGCACCAGCGCACCGCGCAGGGTCAGCAGGTTGTGCAGATTGTGGGTCGCGTTCTCGGCCATGCACAACGCGCGGAAGCGCGGGAAATAGAAGTGCATTTCGGCGGGCGCCTCGGTGCCGGGCGCCATCTGGAACTCGATCTCCACGCCGTCGATGGTGTGCTTCTGACCGGTCTTCCGGATGTCGACGGTCGGAACGATGATGCCGACTTCGCCGGTGGACGCGGCCTGACCGAGCCCGCAACCGACATGGCCCTGGGGTCCGCGCGCCAGCAGCGAGCCGTACATGTAGGTAGCCCGACGCGTCATCGCCGGGCCGGCGTACACGTTCTCTTGGACCGCATGTTCGACGAAGCCGTCGGGCGCCAGCACCGGCACCGCACCGCTGTCCACGTCGGCCTGTGAGGTGACGCCCAGGACGCCGCCGAAATGATCGACGTGGCTGTGGGTGTAGATCACAGCGACGACGGGACGGTCACCGCCGCGGTGGGTGCGGTACAAGGTCAACGCCGCGGCCGCCACCTCCGTGGAGATCAGCGGATCGATGACGATGATCCCGGTGTCGCCCTCGACAAAGGTGATGTTCGAGATGTCGAGGCCGCGGATCTGATAGATGCCCGGCACCACTTCGTAGAGGCCTTGTTTGGCGGCGAGGGTCGACTGCCGCCACAGGCTGGGATGGACCGACGTGGGCGCGGCACCCCCGAGGAACGAGTAGGCGTCGTTGTCCCACACCACGCGGCCGTCGGCCGCCTTGACGACGCACGGGGACATGGCCGCGATGAATCCACGATCGGCGTTGGCGAAGTCCGCGGTGTCATCGAACGGCAGGGCGTGTTCACCATGGGCCGACTGGATGACCGCGGTCGGGGGTCTGTGTTCCACCGGCAATACATTGCCATCAATGCGCCGTCCCCGGAACGAACGGGACGAATACATCTAACCCGTCGCCGCGCAAAGAACAGGCGACAGCTTCCGGCGCTCGAAAAGAATTTTCACCGAACCTCTTTTGCGCGGCACGGCAAAACCGCATACTGCCTTGACGGTTCTCAACGCCGAGGACCGCAACGATCGGGCAAAGGAGAACAGGTGAAGCGTGGACTGACTGTCGCGGTGGCCGGGGCGGCAATTCTGGCCGCTGGTATTTCCGGGTGTTCGAGCAACAAGTCGAGCACGAGCGGTGGCGGGACTTCCTCGGGCGGCACATCGGTTGCCACCGGAGGCGGTGGCGGGGCAGGGCCGACGGTGATCATCGATGGGAAGAACCAGAACGTGACCGGCTCCGTTGTCTGCACAACGGCGGGCGGCAACACGACCATCGCGATCGGCGGCGCCGCGACCGGCATCTCCGCTGTGCTCACCGGTGACAACACGGTGAAGTCCGTTGGTCTCGGTAACGTCAACGGCGTGACGCTCGCGTACGCGCAGGGTTCCGGCCAGGGCAACGCGTCGGCGACCAAGAACGGCAGCAGCTACAAGATCACCGGCACCGCCACCGGCGTGGACATGGCCAACCCGACGCAACCGGTGAACAAGCCGTTCGAAATCGACGTGACTTGCTCTTAGCTCCCTGAAGGTGCGGGCGGTTGCCACCCATTGAGTGGCAACCGCACCGTGAACGCGGTATGACCGGGTGAGCTGTTGACCGTGATCGTCCCGTTGTGCGCCCTGACGACCGCGGAGACGATCGCCAGCCCCAGCCCGGTGCTGCCGCCTTTACGGGAGCGCGAGGAATCACCCCGGGCAAACCGCTCGAATACCTCGGATTGCAGCGCCGCCGGGATGCCGGGGCCGTTGTCGATGACCTGCAGCACGGTGTGCGTCGGCTCGCTGCTCAAGCGCGTCGTCACGACGGTGCCGGCGGCGGTGTGGACGCGGGCGTTGGCAAGCAGGTTCGTCAGCACCTGGTGCAGCCGTGCCGCATCACCCGTGACGACCACGGGTTCGTCGGGAAGGTCGAGTTCCCACTGGTGATCCGGCCCGGCGACGTGCGCGTCGCTGACCGCGTCGACCGCCAGCCGCGAGAGATCCACCGGTTCGCGTTCCAGCGGCCGGCCGGAGTCGAGGCGGGCCAGCAGCAGCAGGTCCTCGACGAGGCGCGTGATCCGTTCCGTCTCCGATGCCACCCGGCTCATCGCGTGCGCCACCGCCTCGCGGTCGTCACCCATGCGTTGGGTGAGTTCGGTGTAGCCGCGGATCGCGGCGAGCGGCGTGCGCAATTCGTGACTGGCGTCGGCGACGAACTGGCGCACCCGGGTCTCACTGGCCTGCCGCGCCGACAGCGCGGCCGCGATGTGGTCGAGCATCCGGTTCAGCGCCGACCCGAGTTGACCCACCTCCGTGGAAGGGTTCGCGTCGGACTCGGCCACCCGCACCGGCAGTTCGACCTCGCCGCGGTCCAGCGGAATCTCGACGACCTCGCTTGCGGTCTGCGCTACGCGGCGCAGCGGCGCCAGCGCCCGCCTGATGATGACGACCCCGGCGGTGGTCGCGGCAACCAGCGCGATCACGGTGACGATCCCGAGAATCACCAGCATCCGCATCATCGTGGCGTCGACGTTGGACATCGACAGGCCGGTGACGATGACGTCCCCGCCGCTACGGCTGGGGGCGGCGACGACGCGGTATCGACCGAGTCCGTCGAGGTTGAGCGTCACCGGCGCGCGGCTGCCGGCAATGTGTTCCAGTTGCGTTTGAGCCGCCGGGGTCAACGCGGACCGCGAACCGGCGCTGGTCAGATAACCGGCGTCAACCGTCGTGCCATTGCTGATCACCGCGGCCACCATGCCGGCGGGCTGGCCGGGGGCATCCAGGAACCGCGGTCCCGGGCCAGGTCTCGGATAGAAGTGCGACTCATGGCGCCAGCCCGGGCGTTTCGGTTCCGGGTACATCAGCGCCGAGCGGTAGGACGTGCCGGCGAGTTGCCCGTCGAGTTGGGCCCGAAGGTGGTGCAGCAACGCCAGTTCGGTCGCCGCGGTGATGCCGATGCAGACGACTGCGAGAACGACGATCTGCCCGACCAGCAGCCGGAGCCGAAGTGACCAGGCCCGCCGCGTCTTAGCGGGCCGGCTTGAGGACATAGCCCGCGCCGCGCAGCGTGTGAATCATGGGATCGCGACCGTTGTCAATCTTCTTGCGCAGGTAGGAAATGTAGAGTTCGACGATGTTCGACCGGCCGCCGAAGTCATAGCTCCATACCCGGTCCAGGATCTGGGCCTTGCTCAGCACCCGCTTGGAGTTGCGCATCATGAATCGCAGCAGCTCGAACTCGGTGGAGGTCAACGAGATTGGTTCCCCCGCGCGCGTCACCTCGTGACTGTCCTCGTCCAGCACCAAGTCCCCCACCACCAGCTGCGCTCCGCTGTCCACCGTGGTAACCCCGGTACGGCGGAGAAGTGCCCGCAACCGCAGCACCACCTCTTCGATGCTGAACGGTTTGGTCACATAGTCGTCGCCACCCGCGGTCAAGCCGGCGATGCGGTCTTCCACCGCGTCCTTGGCCGTCAGCAGCAGCACCGGCAGCTGCGGATTCTCCTCGCGCAGTTTGTGCAGCACGTCGAGCCCGCTCATGTCGGGCAGCATCACGTCGAGCACGACCACATCGGGCCGCTCGGCTCGGGCCGCGGCAATGGCGGACGATCCGTCGCCCGCCGTGGAGATGTTCCAGCCCTCGTACCGCAGCGCCATCGACACCATTTCGGCCAAGACGGCTTCATCGTCAACGACGAGCACATGGATCGGGTTGCCGTCGGCACGGCACATGACAACCCGCTCTACCGAGGCTCGGGACTGCGTCACAGCTTCCAGTATCCGCGACTGACTGGGCCGACGCTATGCCGTTCCTATGCGTGTCCTGTGAAAAGATCGCGTGACTGCTGAGCAGTCACGCGATCCGGTATCTCGACGCGCTTTAATACCAGTAGCGCCTGCCGGCGACTGGCCGACCGACAGAGCCCATGATCCACAAGACGGCGCCGATGACGAGCAGTACCACGCCAAGCACCCACAACAGATGGATGCCGAAGACGAATCCGAGGATGAGCAATACGATGCCGAGGATGATCATGACAACTTCCTTTGTGTGAGGGTCTTACGCCACTTCTAGGCCACTTCTAGACCACTGGGCATTGAACTGGGCTGCGGCACTTTGCAATCCTTGACTTTCGGGTTCACGCCCGCGTAATTCAAGGGACCGGCGACAATTGTCAGCGCGATGTTTCCCGCTGTGACACAACTTGTTGACCCACCCTTGAAGTAGTCGCGCTGGTACGCCGCGAAGACTCCGATGAGCAGCCACACCAGGACAATCGCGCCGATCACTCCGCGACCACGCATGGTGACCTCCATTGTGTTCGAGAAAATTTCCCGTGCGGCTAGCTTTACCCATTCGACTTGTGTCTAAACATGGTTGATGCCGGTTCGTCCGGCGCCGCCAACCCCGACGTTAGGACTGCTCGGCGAGCCAGGCCGCGGCCCGCTTCCTCGACGCCCGCGACAGCCAGGCGTCCTGAACAAGCTCGGCCAATTCCGTGGTCATGATCTCCGGCAGTCGGCTGGCCCGCACCAGCACCGAGGGGTGCCCGTCGAAATGACTTGTGGTGAAGAACGGCGACGCAGGATCCTGGAGGAGCGCCAGCTTGTCGCTTTCCGACTCCACCCAAAGCATGATCACGTCGGCGTAGCGCTCGCCGGTGTCCGGATCGGTCGCATCGGGCTGGGGAGTACGGAAGAACACGAACGACTTTCCACCCACCTGATAAATGGCGTTGCCTTTCGGGCCCTCCAAGCGCTTGACGTGCGGCATCGACGCGGCGATCCGATGCACGTCGCTTGTCCGGGCGGGCCGATCAGCCATAGCCGCGACGTTACCGCCTTCAAGCCAACCCCGGTCCGGCCACCCGGATCTGTAGCATGGCGAGTAGCGTTGCGGTAAGGGGGCATTGAGATGCATGGCGCCCAAGAGGACTCTCGAAACGAGATGCCGTGACCGACACCCTGTTCGCCGACGTCTCCGAATACCAAGTGCCCGTGAATGACTCGTATCCCTACCAGGTGCTTTCGATTCGTGTCTGCGACGGAACCTATCAAGATCACAACTTCGCGGCCAACTACGCATGGATGCGCGACGCTTTGGACGGCGGACGCATGACGTTCGGAATCGTCTACACCTACGCCCGGCCGAATTGGCTGGACAATGCCAACACCGTGCGCTCGATGATCGAATCCGGCGGTGGCTTGCACCCGCGGGTCGCACTGATGCTCGACGTGGAAGCGGGAGGCAACCCACCCGGCGACGGCTCGAGCTGGATCAACAGCCTGTACTGGAACCTCGCCGACTACGCCGGATCTCCCGCGCGAATCATAGGTTATGCCAACGCTTACGACTTCTCCAACATGTGGCGGACGCGGCCCGAGGGCCTGCGCGTCATCGCGGCCGGTTACGGGTCCAACCCCAACCTTCCCGGCCAAGTTGCGCATCAGTACACCGACGGCACGGGCTTCAGCCCCAATCTGCCGCAGGGATGCCCGCCGTTCGGCGATTGCGACATGAACTCCGCCGACGGGCTGACACCACAAGAATTTGCCGCCGCCTGCGGCATCGGCACGAACGGAGGATGGTTGATGGCACTCACCGACGACGAGCAAGCCGAACTATTGAGCAAGGTCCGCGAAATCTGGGACCAACTGCGCGGGCCCAACGGCGCCGGCTGGCCGCAACTCGGTCAGAACGGCCAGGGCCAGGACCTCACGCCGGTCGACGCGATCGCAGCGATCAAACAGGACGTGGAAAAGATGCAGGCGTCGCCTGGAGGCTAGCCGCCTGCGTTAGTCCCGTGTAACCCCTTGCGCTGCAATATATCTACGGGCGGTCACCGCGCTCGCCGCGCGGACACATACAGAGTCGGCGGCATTACGTGCTCGGTATCCTGCGGAACGCTGCGGCCGTACCGGGCCATCAGCTCCGAAAACGTTGCCGTCGACACGTCCCAGCCGTGCTCACGCAGCCAACCGTCGACGGGTGTGCGCTCCTCGGGGTACCAGAGGTCGTCGAAGTCCATGATCTCGGTGTCGACCAGCTTGGCGGCCGCGGCCCGCATGCGCTGCATATCCTCGCGCTGGCGCCGAACGAGGTCGGGATCGGTGAATCCCGCGCCAGGCACATTCGAAGCCAGCCAACTACCGGCGGCGCTGAGCGAATGGATGCGCTCGAACAACAGGTCCTGGGCCTGCGCCGGCAGGTAACGGACAAGCCCCTCGGCCGACCAGACCGCCGGCCGCGACGGGTTAAATCCCGCTTCCTGCAGCGCCTTTGGCCAATCCTGACGGAGATCGATCGGCACGTTCACCAGCTGCGCTCTCGGATTCGCGCCGTGCTCACGTAGTGTGTTGGATTTGAATTCCAGCACTTTGGGCTGGTCCAGCTCGTACACGACCGTCCCGTCGGGCCACGGCAGCCGCCAGGCACGTGCATCCAGGCCGGCGGCCAGGATCACCACCTGCCGAACACCGGAATCGGCCGCGCCGAGAAAGAATTCGTCGAAAAACGCTGTCCGCGTGGCCATGAAGTCGATCATCAGCTGTATCCGCGACTGGACGTCCGGTTCGAGTTCGACCGCCTTGGCCAGGAGCTTGGGATCCGCGTAGATGCTCCACATTCCCTCGCCCGCGGCGTCCACGAACACCCGCGCGAACGGGTCGTTGATGAGCGGATTCTCACTCTCACTCTCCGCGGCGCGCGCCGCGGCAACGCCCAGTGCGGTGGCGCCCACGCTTTGGGTGATGTCCCAGGAATCGTTGTCGGTACGCGGCATCGCCATTTCCCTTCCAAGCCCGAAGTCCGTTAGTTCCACACACTATTGTTCCAGCCTCCCGCGGCAATGGCCGCTCGTCGCCGGTGGCCTACGCTTTTTCCCAGACAGCCCACAGGTGGCAGAGGAGTGCTGACGTGACGCGTACCCCGCAGGAAGTGTTCGCCCACCACGGGAAGGCGCTGGGCGCAGGCGACCTGGACGAAATCGTCGTCGACTACACCGACGAATCCGTGCTCATCACGCCCGCTGGCGTCGCGCGCGGCAAGGACGGAATCCGCAAGGCGTTCGCCAAGCTGCTCGACGATCTGCCCGACGCGGCATGGGACCTGAAGAATCAGATCTTCGATGGCGACGTGCTGTTCCTCGAATGGGCCGCCGATTCGGCGGTCAACCGGGTCGACGACGGCGTCGACACTTTCGTGTTCCGCGGCGGGATGATCTGGGCCCAGACCGTCCGCTACACCCCACACCCGAAGGGCTGAACGTGGATCAGGTCGACCTAAAGGCCGTGGCGGAATGGATGTCCGACCGGGGGCTCGGCGAGGGGCCGCTCGAGGATGTCGCCAACGTCACCGGCGGAACGCAGAATGTGATGCTGCGGTTCACCCGGGCCGGGCGGCCGTATGTGCTGCGGCGCGGACCCCGGCATCTGCGTCCGCGCAGCAATAGCGTGATCCTCCGGGAAACGAAAGTCCTTGCCGCGTTGGCCGGATCCGACGTGCCGCACCCACACCTGATCGCCACCTGCGACGACCCCAGCGTGCTGGGCGATGCCGTCTTCTACCTGATGGAGCCGGTCGACGGATTCAACGCCGGCGAGGGGCTGCCCCCGTTGCACGCGGGCGACCCGAGTGTGCGGTTCCGGATGGGGCTGTCGGTGGCCGACGCGCTGGCGAAGCTCGGCGCGGTCGACCATGTCGCCGTCGGGCTGGCCGACTTCGGCAAACCGGCCGGCTTTCTGGAACGCCAGGTGCCCCGCTGGCTCTCCGAGCTGAACTCCTACCGGCAGTACGAGAACTACCCGGGGCCCGACATCCCCGGAGTCGAGCGGGTCGCGGCCTGGTTGGAAAGCCGGCGACCGACGGCGTGGACCCCCGGCATCATGCACGGCGACTACCACGCCGCCAACGTCATGTTCTCCCGCACCGGACCCGAGGTGGTCGCCATCGTCGACTGGGAGATGTGCACGATCGGTGACCCGCTGCTGGACCTGGGCTGGCTGCTGGCCACGTGGCGCCAGTCCGACGGTTCCAGCGTGTTCAGCCATGCCCTCGGCGGCCAGGGAGGGCTGGCCAGTACCGACGACCTGTTTCAGCGGTACGCGGCCAACACCACCCGCGACCTGTCACAGATCACCTGGTACACGGTGCTGGCCTGCTTCAAGCTCGGCATCGTGATCGAGGGCACGCTGGCCCGGGCGTGCGCGGGCAAGGCCGAAAAGGAGGTCGGCGACCAACTCCACGCGGCCACCGTGCATCTGTTCGAGCGGGCGCTCGGGCTGATCGAAGGGCAGCGTTGATCGGCTGACCTAACCTGGCACCTCAACAAATCCCGGTTGTCCCCCGTCCACAACCGAGTTGAAGCGGTAGCGGGTGTCGAGACGCTCGGTGATCTCTTGGATCGCGCTCTCCGGAAGCGCGGTGACATCGAAGTTTTCGCCTATACGCGCGGGCGTGACCGAAGCGGTCAGAACTGCGCTGCCGCGCTGAATGCCCCAGGCCAGCAGCACTTGGGCGGGAGTCTTGCCGAATTGCTGAGCGATCGAAACAACGAGAGGGTCGTCGAGCAGGCGCGGTTCCAGCGCGTGCCCCAGTGAAGCGAACGCGAGCAAGATGATGCCCTCCGACTTTCCGTACTCGTGGAGTTCCCACTGCGGGTGATACGGGTGCGACTCGACCTCCACGACGGCGGGCTTGATTCGGGCCGTGTTGACGATTGTTCGAGTGCCCTCGACGTCGATGTCGGACAGCCCTATCGCTCGGGAAAGTCCCTGATCCACAAGGGCCTCCATCGCGGCCCACGTCTCCTCCAAAGTGACACCATCGTCGTAGATGACAGCTCCGTTCGCGTGCCGGGGATCTTGGTCGTCGCCGGGCTGGAACGCGAACGGGGTGTGCACCAGGTACAGATCGACCGCGTCCAGACCGAGCCTGTTCAGGCTGGCCTGCAGGGCGGGCTTGACCCGTTCGGGTCGATGGTTGTTGTTCCACAGCTTTGTGGTCACGAACAGGTCCTCACGACGGACGGTTCCGTCAGCGAACAACTCCTTGAGCGCTGCGCCGACCTCCGCCTCGTTGCGGTACCGTTCGGCGGCGTCGAGGTGACGGAACCCCACCTCGACCGCGGTCTTCACGGCATTTCGCGTCTTGCTGTTATCAGAAAGCGATGTCCCGAACCCGAGCGCCGGGATCGCGCCGGCACCGTTGTTCAGGGTGAATCTGTGCTGACTTAGGTTCTCGTTCGATGCCATGTTGTTCGGCCTCCTCTTTCGTTGAGAATAGATGACCAGTCGTCTACTAAACAAGGGCTAGCGATGCGGCATTCCGGTTGCCTCGCGAATTAGCGCAATAGCGCCGGGACGGTGACCGCTTCGAACCGCTCATACGGGGCGCGGCTGCGGGTCACCTTGCCGCGCAGAGCCGCGCCCTCCCACGCCTCGATCAGCAGAGAAGCGAGGTCCCCGGCATTGAGGTCGGCCCGAACGTCGTGGGCGTCACCCTGGCCGGAACGCACACACGCCGTCAGGGCCTCGTTCCAGCCGTCGAGGATGCGAATCAGCTCGGCGCGTACCGGTTCACTGGAACCACCCAGCTCGAGCGACAGGTTGCCGATCAAGCAGCCGAGCAGAAAATCGCCGGCCTCGTGTTCGTCCGCGAGCGCATGAAAGAAGCGGGTGATCCGCTGCCGCGCCAACCCGTCCCCGTCGAGGATTGGTAGCAGCCGCGTCTTGATGTCGGACCAATAGTGTTCGAGGATCGCGCCGGCGAGAGCCTCTTTACTGGGAAAGTATGCATAGAACGATCCCTTCGGCACGCCCGCTGCGTCGGTGATGTCCTTGACCCCGCTGGCGGCGAATCCGTGCGCGTGGACGAGGTCGAGCCCCGCATCGAGCAGGCGCCGTCGCACCTCGGGATTCGGTGGTCGTGGCACGGCTTCGATATTAGCCGACCGGTCGCTTATCCTGTTCTCGGCGGATCACGAGATTGTCCGCTAAGAATCGCGCATTAGCATCGCCCCTCGTGCCGCCCTACCCCGAGAACCCCGATTACTACTCCGAGCCGACCCAGGCCGGTCGATACGGCGATTATTACGACGCCGAGCCCGAGCCGCCCGAGCCCCCGACGCCGTGGTATCGCCGCCCGCCGGCGCTGGTCGCGGCAGGCGCGATCGGGGTGATAGTGCTCGGCCTCGCGGCATACGCAGTGGTCAACCTGGTGACCGGTTCCCCCACGCCGGCTCCGGCCACCACCACAACGACGACACCCGCGCCCACCACCACGGTGACGACCACGGCGGCGCCGCCGCCTCGCCACCACGGAGGCGGGGGCGCGCCGACGGAGACCGTCACCGAGACTGCCCCACCGCCGAGCACCGACACCGGCACCGGCACCGCTACTACGACGGTCCCGCCGAACACCGTCACCGCCTCGCCGAGCACCGAAACCAGCACGATCACACAGACCGTGACCATCCCACCGCGTCGGCCGTTCGAACCGCGCCCATAGTCAGGACACATTGGGGGCTTGGCGGATAGCCTCCATGCGTGGACGTCGGGGACTCGGTCAGGCGCTCACTCGATCATTGGGAACGGCGCGAGTGGGACGAGGCCATGGTTCACGCCTGCAACGCCGTCGATGGAACGGCGAAGAAGCGCTACCCGCAGCTGGGGGTTGCGACTCGGTTCCGGCGCACAATCCGAGACTCGCTGGACATCTTCCGTATGATGGCGGCACCGGGTATCGACTTCGACCAGAGCCGCTTTCCTGTAGCGGTGAAGTCGGACCTGCCCGACGGCCGTCCCGACATCGCCGACGTCCTGTACGGCGTTCATCGCTGGAGCCACGGGCACAACGACGAGCTGCCCGAGGGATTCGAACTGACTCCCCACGGGCCCCGGCCCGCGGGAGTGCACATCTGGCGAACCGGGAAAATTCAGCTTCCCGCCTCGGCGGTGATCGGATTGTTGGCAGTCGCCGTATTTTCGCCGGAGAACAAGGGCGAGGTCATACCGGATGGTTACCAGCTCAGCTGGTACCAGCACGTCTTTCACATCTGCATGTGGTGGGGTTGGCAAGATCACTTCCGCGAGATCATCGGCACCGCCCAGATCCCGCAATCGACTCTCGACTTCTCCGAGTCCTGGGACGACTGGACGCCGGTTTGAGAACGGCGCGGCTGCCAGGGACTCGAACCCAAGCCGCGTAAGTCTTTCTCGTACAACCGGTTACGCCCGATGACTTCGACGGTGGAAGACTGCTGGCATGCAAGCGAGCATCGGCCTTGTGCGTCCGGCTTCCTCACAGGATGCGGCCGCCTGCGTTGCGATTTATCGCCCCTACGTGCTGGACACGGCGATCAGTTGGGAAATCGAAGTCCCGACCGTAGACGAGATGGCTGGGCGTATCGCGGTGGCCCGCGAGACCCACGAATGGCTCGTCCTCGAACGTGACGATCGGGTCATCGGTTTCGCCTACGGGCACGCGCTAAATCGCCTGGCTTCCTACCGATGGTCGGCAGAAACCGGCATCTATGTCCACATCGACCATCACCGCGCGGGCGGCGGTCGCGAACTCTACACGCAACTACTGCGCCGGCTCACCGAGCGCGGATATCGGCGAGCCTTCGCCGGCATCACCCAACCCAACGAGGCCAGCAACGGTTTCCATCGATCCTTCGGGTTCCAGGAAGCCGGCCTGCACCGGCACGTCGAATGGAAACTTGGCAGCTGGCACGACGTCGCGTGGATGCAGCTCGATCTACTCGGCGCTGCCGACCGCGAAGCGCCGCCCGGCGAAATTATCTGATCCGCGATACCTGTCGTACCGGTGCGCGCCCGTCGCGGGGCGTGAGGGAAGCGA
>Ga0335076_10000105_pt1 | contig 67961 bp, 64 predicted proteins | sample Lox_Sample_25_FD_206717 | JGI IMG/M metagenome (GOLD analysis project Ga0335076, IMG submission 206717) | Soil microbial communities from Loxahatchee National Wildlife Refuge, Florida, United States - Lox_Sample_2.5 | ecosystem: Environmental > Terrestrial > Soil > Wetlands | place: USA... | reverse complement strand
TCGCCCCGGCGATCCCCGCCCCGTAGGGAGAGCCCCGCCGGACCAGGTGGAGCTTCGCGCCCACGTAGGCGGCCAGGGTCCGCCGCGCCTGCCGGCGGGCGTCGCGCGCCTCCTCCACCACCATCCGGTGGCGCTCCAGGTCCTCCTCGCAGGGACGGTGCCGGTGGAGGACGTAGGTGTTGCGATCCAGGTCCACCGTGGCGCTGGCCAGCGCGCCGCGGACGTGGACCGTCCGCTCGGTGAACCCGGGGGCGAAGGAGATCCGGAGGTCGACTCCCGTCGCGCCCCGGGAGGCCTCCACCTGCCAGCGGCGGTGGAAGGTCACGCCGGTGGGGAGGACCACCGGGTTCGAGGCGTGGGCGCGCAGCTCGTCCGGCGAGCCGACCAGGTCGAGGAGCATCGCCACCAGGTGCGGCCCCACCTCGAGCAGGGCGTGGCCAGGCTCGCGCAGCATCCAGGAATGGAAGGGCCCGTGCCTCGCCTGGGGCAGCTCGCAGTGCCAGGTGATGGCGACGTGGTCGGGCGGCCCGAGCACGCCCGCGCGCAGGTCGCGCCGGAGCCGCTCGTAGGGCTCGGCGAAGAGGAAGTTGTGCCCCACCCCGAGGGCGAGCCCGCGCCCGGCCGCGAGCTCGACCAGGGACCGGCACTCCTCGGACCGGGCGCAGAGCGGCTTCTCCGCCAGGACGTGCACGCCCGCGCCGAGGAGCTGGCGCCCCGCCTCGAAGTGGAGATCGGGGGGGAGGAGCACGTGCACCGCGTCGAGCCGTCCGGCGCCGAGCATCGCCTCCAGCGAGGGGTGGGCGGCCCGGATCCCGAGCCGCCCGGCGAGCTCCTGCGCCCGCCCCAGGGCCCGGTCGCAGACCGCCACCAGCTCGACGCCCGCCACGGTGGCCAGCGCCTTGGCGTGCCAGTCGGCGATGTAGCCGGCCCCGAGGAGCCCGACCCGCCGCGGCCCGCCCGCGGCGGCCGGGGCGGGGCCCGGCGCGCTCGCCGTTCGCCTCGCGCTCGCGGTCTCTCCGCTCGCCATCTCGTCCCCCCTTCAGCCGGCGGAGTATACCCCGCCGCCTCCCGCGGCCCGCGCCGGCCGCCAGCGCCCCAGGGCCCGCTCGTAGAAGGCGACCAGGCGCACCGCCACCCGGGCCGGATCGAGCTCCTCGGCGCACTGCTCCGCGGCCCGGGCGCCCAGGACCGCGGCGCCGTCCGGGTCGGCCAGGATCGCCTCGAGCCGGGTGGCCAGGTCGGCCGCGTCGCCCGGGCGGTGGAGGAGCCCGCTCTCCCCGTCCCGCACCAGCCCGCGCACGCCCCCGACGTCCGCGCCCACCACCGGGCAGCCGAGCGCCATCGCCTCCGCCGCGGTGTACGAGAAGGTCTCGTAGCGCGAGCAGACCACCGTCACCATCGCCGAGCGGCGCAGCGGCGCGAGCGCCTCGAAGGGGAGCGCGCCGCGCCACTCCACCCGCCCCGCCTCCAGCGCGCCCGGCAGCCGGTCGCGCACGAAGCCCTCGAGCCCGAGGGCCCGGCCGTCGCGATCCTCGATCCGCCCGTCCGGGCCGACCAGCGTCAGCCGCGCCCGCGGCCGCCGCTCCAGCACCCGCGCGAAGGCCTCGATCACCAGGTCGGCGCCCTTCACCCGGTCGAAGCGGCCCACGAACAGCACCCGGTCCCGTTCACACCGATCCAGGCGCCAGCGCGCCTCCGCGGGGACGGGGGCCACCGGGTTCGGGATCACCTCCGCGTCCGGGAGGGCGAGCCGGTAGCGCTCCCGCACCCGCTCGAGCACGTCCGGGGCCGGGGCGGAGACGGCCGACGCCGCCTCCAGGGCCTCGCGCTCCGCCGCCACCCGGGCGCGGAAGGCGGCGTCCTCGGGGGCGCCGGCCAGGCCGGCGGTGAGGAACCACGGACCGTGGAGCCGGACGCAGACCGGGACCGGAACCGCCCGCTGGACCGCCGCCGCCCAGCCGAACGACTCCTCCATCTCGAGCAGGTCGAGCTCCCCCCGCGCGACCATCCGGCGCGCGGCCTCCGCGATCGTCCGCCGGCTCACGCTCCGGAAGGTCCGCTCCGGCGCGAGGCGGCTCGAGACCGCGTCCAGCAGCCGCCGCGGCAGGGAGCGCTCGCGGTGGACGTGGGTCACGTCGTGGACCGACGGCCCGGGCGCTCCCCCGCCGTTCAGGGTGAGGATGGAGACGCGGTGGCCCAGGGCACGGAGCGGGCCCTCCAGGTTGGCGACGTAGGTGACGATGCCGCTCGGCGCCGCGGACGGGGGCCAGCTCGGGCTCACCAGCCCGATCGCCAGGGGCGAGCGCTCGCTCACCCCGGCTCTCCCGTGAGGGGACGCATCGGCACGGGCAGCGCAGGCTGCGCCGCCACGGGGACGGGGCCGGCCGCCGCCTCGGCGCCCCGCCGTCGCCGGGCCCGCGCCGGCTGGGCGAGGCGCCACGACAGGGTGAAGAGCGCTCCCGCGTAGGTGATGGGCATGAACCCGGGCAGCGAGTTCGGGAGCTGGTCGATGGTGAAGACGGTCACGAGCAGGGCGAGGGCCCCGCAGAGCACCCGCGCGTCGCGCGCCATCTTCCCCTGGTACCAGGCAAAGCGCAGCACCGGGGTGAGCATGAGGAGGAAGAAGGCGGCGAAGCCCACGTAGCCGAAGACCCCGAGGATGATGATCCAGTAGCCGTCGGTGACCGACACGACCTGGCCCCAGGGCGACCAGACCTGGTTCCGGTTCCATCCGCCCCAGCCGTACGCCGGCCGCTGCCGGACCTTGGCGAGGAGCTGCTCCTCCTGGGCGAAGCGGTACCAGAGGGACTGGGACCGGTCGGCGCTGGCGCGCTCGGCGAGCTCCACCAGCTGGGCGGTGGGGAAGACGCCCGCGGCGCGCATCACCGGGTAGGCGAGGACCAGCGCCGACACCACCGGGAGCACCCGCGCCAGCCGCTTGCCGGAGAGGAGGCGGTCGGCGACGAGCGCCACGACGCCGTAGACGATGGGGCCCAGGCTCTTGCAGAGGACCAGCAGCCCGCCCGAGAGCCCGAGCCGCCAGCCGGTCGTGGGATCGAGCCTCGCCCGGATCCGGCGCAGCGCCAGCGCCGCGAGGAACCCGGTGAAGACGAAGGTCGCCACCACCAGCCCGTGCTTCATGAAGACCATCGGGCGGTACCCGCCGGCCCGGACCTCCTGGAGGAAGTCGGACGGGTAGTAGCCGTAGAGCCAGACGTTGAACTGCGGGCTCATCCGGAGCTCCACCAGGCAGAACGGGAGGTAGATGAGGACGCAGGCGGTCATCACCTCGAGCAGGTCCTGGAGGTCCCTCCGGGTCCGGTAGATGCGCGCCCCGATGGCGAAGGGGAGGTAGTGATCGAGGAGCAGGGCGACCGCCAGGGACGGGAAGTCGTGGGCGGTGAGGCCGGGCACGACCTTGGGCCCGTAGGTGAGGGAGTCGGGGTTGGTGAGGACGGTCTGGTACACGCCCCAGATCGCGAGGCCCAGCACCAGCCGGGGGAAGAGGTTCTCCCGGATCGCCACGCCGAGCGGGCGCCGGTGGAAGAGCTCCAGCGCCACCGCCAGGGAGAGGACGCAGATCCGGTCCTTGTCCAGCTCCGGGATCCCCGGGACCTTGAGGACCAGGTTGGAGGGGAGGAACATCAGGGAGAGCAGCATCAGCCAGGAGACCGTGCGCGCCAGCCGGCCGGTCGGGCGGCGCGTGGCGATGGTCACCAGCACCACCAGCGGCCAGCCGGCGAGCGCCGCCCAGGCGAGGGCGTTCGGGCTCATGCGCCCGTCGCCCCCGCCGCGCTCAGTGACGTGCCGGCAAGACGCACGCGAGCCCCCACCCGAGAGCGTACCCCACCGCGAGGAACGCGAGCACCAGCACCTCCCTCCGGAGCCGCAGGATCCCATGGCGCCGCGCCGCCGGCCAGAGCACCGCCAGGGCCGCCGCCCGCGCCAGGGTGCTGCCCCAGAGGAGCCCGGCGACGCCGCCGAGGTGGTGGCCGACCGGCATGAGGACGAGGGTGCCCACCGCCACCGCCAGGTTGCGCTGGAAGCCCAGCTCGCTCCGCCCCACCGCCACCAGCGCCGTCTCGCAGGGGGTGGCCGCCAGGCCGACCGCGGTGCGCAGGGCGAGGAGCTGGAGCACGGGGATCGCGCCGGCGTAGCGCTGGTCGTACAGGAAGTGGATGAGCCAGGGGGCGAGACCGGCCAGCCCGCCCAGGGCCGTGTGGGCGAGGCCGTCGAAGGGCAGCCGGGTCCGGTAGAAGACCGCCCCGAGCTCGCGCGGGCGCTCGTTGTGCACCCGGGCGTAGAGCGGGTAGAGGATCCCGGCGACCACCCGGCCGGCCAGCGCCTCCGGCATCTCCGCCAGGCCGAGCCCGATGTTGTAGAGCCCGAGCCCGGCCGCCCCGAGGAGCCGCCCCACCACCAGCTGGTCGCTGCGGCCGGCCACGAAGGTCATGGCGCTCGAGGCGAAGATCCACCGCCCGAAGCGGGCGATCTCCTGGCGCGCGGCGGGCTCGATCCGGAACCGCTCGCGGTGCGTCCCCGGCAGGAGGTGGCTGCCTGCGGTCAGGGCCGTCGCCATCACCAGGTGCCCGACCACCAGGGACCAGACCCCCAGCCCGGCCCAGGAGAGGCCGATCATGGTGGCGACGGAGAGCGCCTGGGCGCCGAGCTCCATCCCCACGATCGGCAGCGGCCGGATCCTCCGGCGGAGGGTGAACACCCGGGTCGAGGCCAGGCCGTGGATGAAGACGGAGGCGCTCCCCACCGGGATCATCTGGAGGAGGACCGGCTCCCGGAAGAGCACCGCCATCGGCCAGGCGAGGGCCGCCGCGATCCCCCAGAGCAGGGCGCCCCGCATCGCCTGGATCGTCCAGGCGGTGTCGAGGAAGACCGGGTCGTCGCCCCGCTCGGAGCGGACCACCGCCTGGAGCAGGCCGACGTCGGTGAGCATGATGAGCCCGTAGAGGACCAGGCTCAGCATCGCCATCAGCCCGAACGCGGCCGGGAAGAGCAGGCGGGTGAGGAGGAGGTTCGAGCCGAAGCGGAGGAGCTGCTGCGTGCCGAAGCCGACCGCCTCGACCAGGGCGCCCTGGGCCAGCCTCCGCCCGAGGCGTTCGGCCGGGCGGGCCGCCGGCGCCGAGACGGTCGCGGCGGCCTCCGCGCTGGCCGCGGGAGCCGGGGCGTTGGCCGAGCCGCTCACGGAGACCATCCGTTCACCGCCCGGAGCGCGTGTGCGACAGGGTCGCACCTCCACCCCGCTCCGCGCGGGTGAGCTGCGTGGCGGGCGCTGGCACCGGTCGGCGTCATTCCCATCCCGGCAGGGCGATTCCTGGGCGGCCGCGCCGCCGGCCCCGCTCCCGTGGAGAGGCCTGGTGACCTGAAGTGGTGCACGGCTCGCCCCATCGTGGCACATCGGTACGCCTCCCACACCGTCCCCCGCCCGGTGGGGCGATTCCCCTCCAATCGAGACTGTGGTTCTCTCCACCTCGGGCGAGTCCCCTGATCATGCGGCACCGAACCTCGGGACCACCCCACCCTCTCGACTCGACAGGAGAAGGCCTCGCAATGCACACCGCTCGCCGCCCGGGGACGATGCTCGTCCCGACCCTCACCGCCGCCGCGCTCCTCGCCTGCGGGCAGAACGAGCTGCCCGGAGCGGCCGGCGCGAACGGCGTCGCTCGAGCCGCCGCCAGCGCGGTGTCGGGGGTGACCTGGACGATCCAGGAGGCGGCCGCGGGGACCATCGACGCCACCGGGCTCTACGTCGCTCCGGGGACGGCCGGCACCTACCACGTGGTGGCCACCTCCGTCGCCGATCCCACCAAGAGCGCCACCGCCGCCGTCACCGTCACCGCGCCGTCCGGCGCCACCAAGTACGTGGGCGTGAACCTCGGCTGGGTGAACAGCTCGCAGCCGGATCAGCTCTGGGCGAACGCCGCCAAGGAGGCCCGCCCCTGGACCCTCGCCGGCGGCGACACCCTCGCCCCGCTCGGCGCCGACGGCTGGCCGACGGTGGGCAACCTGCGGCTCGGGATCTCCGAGGGCGCCGGCATCGGCGTGGCGAGCGGCTACAAGCTTCGCTTCCGCGGCAAGGTGACGGGCTACAGCGGCTCGAGCGGCGTCACCGTGGCCAACTCCGCCTTCGACGGCACCTACACCACCGCGGACGTGACGCTGAACTCCGCCGGCGCCTGGATCGAGTTCGTCGGCGCCACGCGCAGCGACGGCACGCCCGGCCTGACCGAGCTCAGCCTGATGCGGCCCGGCCACGGCCTGACGACCGACTACTGGAACAAGACCTTCCTCGCCAACATCGCCAACATCTCCGCCTTCCGCACCATGTCGACCGACGGGCCGGGCCTCGACCTCTGGGGCGGCACGGTGGGGATCCAGGGCAACCGGGACACCACCTGGTCCACCCGCACGCTGCCCGGGACGGTGGGCTACTGCTACAACGGCCCGGCCTGGGAGGACTGGGTCATCTTCGCCAACCTCACCGGCAAGGACGTCTGGATCAACATCCCCTTCCACGTGGACGCCGACTACGTCACCAAGCTCGGCTACCTGCTGCGCTACGGCAGCGACTCGACCGGCACGCCCTACACCACCCAGACCCACGACCCGAGCACGTGGACCCCGGGCACGACCACCTGGTACCCGGGCCTGATGCCCGGCCGCCGGATCTACGTCGAGTACAGCAACGAGCTCTGGAACGGCGGCCCGAACGGCAACGAGACCATCAGCAACTACAACGCCGAGATCGCCGCCGGCGACCCGCACCACCTGAACTGGGACGGGAACGGCAGCGCCGACCGCTGGGTGGCCTGGAAGACCGTCTGGATCTCGAACCTGCTCCGGGTGGCCTGGGGATCGGGGATGCAGAGCACGATCCGGATGGTCTTCCCCACCCAGGGCGACTGGGGCGGCTGGACCCGCGCCAACACCGGCCTCAGCTACGTCGCCTACGCCTGGGGCGCGACCTCGCCCTGGGCCACCATCGACGGGATGACCAACCCCAAGCAGCCGGTCAACTACTACATCCGCACCGTGGCCGGCAGCTTCTACATCCACTGGTCGGGCCAGGTGTCCGTGGTCGACGCCACCACCGCGTTCCAGTCGATGAACGGCTCGCTCTCCGGCCCGACCAGCGAGTCGAACTACGTGAAGCAGCGCATCGACTGGGGCGAGCAGCGCGCCGCCCAGTACGGGATCACCTTCTCCGGCTACGAGGCCGGGACGGAGATCACCACCGGGCTCCCCTCCGGCTACACGTCCTGGTGGTACAGCGACGCGCGGATGAAGCAGCTCCTCAAGGACGAGATGAGCTACTTCTACGCAAAGCCGCACGCCGAGGTGTACATCCACTTCATGATGCTGGGGAACGGGACCTTCGGCCTGAGCCCGGACTACACCACCGCCTCGACCAGCGTCCGCTGGGGCGCGGTCAACGAGACCGCCCAGGGGCTCTAGGCGGTCCTCGGACCGGCGGGCCGGGAGCGACCCGGCTCGCCGGCGCGGCGATGGTCGATCGTCCGCGGCGCCGTCCCGCGCCCTCATGCTCCCCTCCCCCGCGCCACCGCGCGCAGCCGGCGCCGATCCCTCGGTTCGCCCGCGAGTATAGCCGGCCACCTGCGCACGCGGCCGCGACGGCGCGCGCACGCCCCACCGTGCGCCCCGCGTTCACGGGACCGCCGTGCTCCGGCGCCATGGCATATTGAGCGGCACGGGGGATCCGACCGTCACGCCCGCGCCTCGGCCCGGTCCAGGGACAGCAGCCCGGATCGGGCGGCGGTTCGTGCCGCGCGCGTCCGGGAAAGGAGCGGGGGGATGAAGGTCTTCGTCACGGGGCACCGCGGCTACATCGGGAGCCACCTGGTCGACGTGCTGAAGCAGGAGGGGCACACCGTCGTCGGGTGCGACCTCGGGCTCTACGACGGCTGCGCCTGGGAGCCGGTGGTCCGGGCCGACGTCGAGCTGGTGAAGGACGTCCGCCGGGTCGAGGCGTCCGACCTCGAGGGCTGCGACGCGGTCATGCACCTGGCGGCGATCTCGAACGACCCGATGGGCGCGCTCGACGCCAAGCTCACCCTGGAGGTGAACCGCGACGCCTCGATCCGCCTGGCCGGGCTGGCCAAGCAGGCGGGCGTGCCCCGCTTCCTCTTCGCCGGCAGCTGCTCGGTCTACGGGAAGGGCGAGAAGCTCGATCTCGACGAGCGCGATCCGCTCCACCCGCTCACCGCCTACGCGCAATCCAAGATCGAGACCGAGCGGGCGGTCTCGCTCCTCGCCGACGACCGCTTCAGCCCGGTCTTCCTGCGGAACTCGACGGCCTACGGGCACTCGCCCATGCTCCGCATCGACCTCGTGGTGAACAACCTGCTCGGCTCCGCCCTCGCCTACGGCGAGATCCGGATCCAGTCGGACGGCACCCCCTGGAGGCCGCTGATCCACTGCCGGGACATCGCCCGCGCCTTCGTGGCCTTCGCCCGCGCGCCGCGGGAGGCGGTCCACAACCAGGCCGTCAACGTGGGAGCGAACCGGCAGAACTACCAGGTCCGGGACGTGGGCGATCAGGTCCAGCGGCTCGTCCCCGCCGCCCGCGTCGCCTACACCGGCGAGGTGGGGGCGGACCCGCGCAACTACCGCGTCCGCTTCGACCTCCTCTCGAAGGTCCTCCCCGACTTCCGCCTGCAGTACGACCTCCAGAGCGGCATGGAGGAGCTGCACCGCAAGATGGTCGAGCACGGGTTCGGCAAGAAGGACTTCGAGGGCGACCAGTTCGTGCGCCTGCGCACCCTGAAACAGCGCCTCGCCCGGCTCGGCTAGGAGGAGACCCCGATGATCTTCACCGAGACCCCGCTCCCCGGCGCCTGGCTCGTCGATCTGGAGAAGCGCGGCGACGATCGCGGCTTCTTCGCCCGGGCCTTCTGCGTGAACGAGTTCGAGGCCCACGGCCTCGCCACCCGCTTCCTGCAGGTGAACGACTCGCTGAGCGCCCGCCGCGGCACGCTGCGCGGCATGCACTACCAGCTCGCCCCCAAGGCCGAGACCAAGCTGGTCCGCTGCATCCGGGGCGCCCTCTGGGACGTGATCCTCGACCTGCGCCAGGGCTCGCCCACCTTCGGGAAGAGCTTCGGGGCGGAGCTCTCCGCGGAGAACCGGCGGATGCTCTACGTCCCCAAGGGGTTCGCCCACGGCTTCGTCACCCTGGCGGACGACACCGAGGCCTTCTACTTCGTGGACGAGCTCTACGCCCCCGACCGGGAGCGGGGCGTGCGCTGGAACGACCCGCGCTTCGGGATCGAGTGGCCCGTCCAGCCGGTGGTACTCTCCGACAAGGACCGCGGCCACCGCGACTTCGATCCGGCCTGGCACCTCTAGGGCCGCGAGGAATGGAGCCCCCTTGAGGATCCTGCTCACCGGCGCCAGCTCCTTCACCGGCCTCTGGTTCGCCCGCGAGCTGGCGCGGGCCGGCCACGAGGTGGTGGCCACGTTCCGGCGCCCGGCGTCGGACTACCCGGACGCCCTGCGCCGGGAGCGCGTCCGGCTCGCCTCCGAGGCCTGCCGCCCGGTCCACGGCCCCTCCTTCGGGGACGATGCCTTCCTTCGCCTGATCGCCGAGGGCGGCTTCGACCTGCTCGCCCACCACGCCGCCGAGGTGACGAGCTACAAGAGCCCGGACTTCGACGCCGCCGCGGCCACCCAGGCCAACACCCGGAACCTGCCCGCGGTGCTGGCGGCGTTCCGGGCCGCCGGCGGTCGCCGGGTGCTCCTCACCGGCAGCGTCTTCGAGGGCGGCGAGGGCGCCGGCTCGCAGGGGCTCCCCCACTTCTCGCCCTACGGGCTCTCCAAGGCGCTCACCGCCCAGGTCTTCCAGTTCCACTGCGCCCGGGCCGGCCTCGCGCTGGGGAAGTTCGTCATCCCCAACCCGTTCGGCCCCTGGGAGGAGCCCCGCTTCACCGCCTACCTGGCGCGGAGCTGGCTCGCCGGCGAGACCGCGGCCTGCTCGAGCCCGGCCTACGTGCGCGACAACATCCACGTCTCGCTGCTCGCCCGCGCCTACGCCCGCTTCGCCGCCGAGCTCCCCGCGGAGGGGTTCACCCGCCTGAACCCGAGCGGCTACGTGGAGAGCCAGGGGGCCTTCACCCTGCGCTTCGCCGCCGAGCTCCGCGGGCGCCTCGGGCTCCCCTGCGCCGTCGAGCTGAAGCGGCAGGTGGAGTTCCCCGAGCCGCGGGTCCGGATCAACACCGATCCGGTCGACGGCGGCGCCCTCGGCTGGAGCGAGGCGGCGGCCTGGGACGAGCTGGCGGACTACTACCGCCGGTCCGGCGGGCGGTGAGCCCCCGGCGGGGAGAGCCGGGGAGCCCAGGGAGCCACGCCCGAGGCCCAGATCTTCTCCAGCTGCTCCCGGTCCCGCTGCGTGTCCATGCAGCCCCAGAACCCGCGGTGCTTGAAGACGGTGAGCTGCCGGTCGCGGGACAGCCGCGCCAGGGGGGCCCGCTCCAGCACGCAGTCCTCGTCGGCGGACAGGTAGGGGAGGAAGCCGCGCTCGAAGAAGAAGTAGCCGCCGTTGATCCAGCTCTCCGCGAAGTCCGGCTTCTCGGCGAACTCCTCCACCCCGCTCCCGCCGATCCGCAGCTCGCCGAAGCGCGAGGGCGGGTTCACCCCCAGCACCGTTCCCAGCCGCCCCTCGGCGAGGTGGAACTCCAGCTCCTCGGCCAGGTTCGCGTCGGTGAGCCCGTCGCCGTAGGTGACCGCGAAGTGACGGGCGTCCCCGAGGTAGCGCGCCGCCGCCCGGGCCACGCGCGCCCCGGTCATGGTGAGCTCGCCGGTGTCGGCCAGCGTCACCTGCCAGTCCTGGTCGTGGTCGATGGAGTGGAACGTGGTCCGGTTGGACTTGAGCTCCACCGTGAAGTCGCTCCCCATCGCCGCGTAGTTGAGGAAGTACGACTTGATGACGTCCGCCTTGTAGCCCAGGCAGAGGACGAACCGGCGGAACCCGTGGCTCGCGTACCAGCGCATGATGTGCCAGACGATGGGGCGGCCGCCCACCGGCACCATGGGCTTCGGGCGCACCTCGGTCTCCTCGCGGAGGCGGGTGCCCAGGCCGCCGCACAGGACGAAGACCGGCACGTCGGAGATGGCGACGCTCACGTTGTCCCCCGTTCACGGGTCGCGGCGACCCGGACTGGCGCTTGCCGCGCGCGACCGCGCCGAGGCACACGATAGCAGGAAGCCTGGCGCCGGCGACGGGCCAGGAGGGGTGAGCCGCGATGAAGCTCCTGGTGGTGATCGTCAGCTACCGCGTCACCGATCTCACCATCGACTGCCTCCGGTCGCTGGCGCCGCGCATCGGCCGCGTGCCCGGCGCGCGGGTGGCGGTCTGCGAGAACGGCACCGGGGGGGACGCCGCCGACCGGCTCCGCGCGGTCATCGAGGAGAACGGCTGGGGCGCGTGGTGCGACCTCACCGCCATCCACCCCAACCTCGGCTTCACCGGCGGGAACAACGTGGTGATCCGGAAGGCGCTCGCCTCCTCCGATCCCCCCGAGTACGTCCACCTGCTCAACGCCGACACGGTGGTGCACGACGGCGCCCTGGAGGCCCTGGTCGACTTCATGGACGCCCACCCGCGCGTGGGGATCGCGGGCAGCCGGCTCCTCAACCTCGACGGGAGCGTCCAGGCCTCGCCCTTCCGGTTCCACGGGATCGTGAGCGAGTTCGATCGCGGCCTCCGGCTGGGGGTGGCCTCGCGGCTGCTGCGGCGGTGGTGGGTGGTGCCGCCCGCCCCGGAGCGGGCCGCGGCCTGCGAGTGGGTGTCGGGGGCGAGCATGATCCTCCGCCGCTCCCTGCTCGACGCGGTCGGGCTGCTCGACGAGGGGCTCTACACCTACTACGACGACGTCGACCTGTGCCTCCGGGCGCGCCGCGCCGGGTGGGAGACCTGGTACGTTCCGGAGAGCCGGGTGACGCACCTCGAGGGCGCCTCGACCGGCATCGTCCAGCGGGTGGTGAAGCGCCGCCCGACCTACTGGTTCCAGGCCCGCCGCCGCTACTACCTGAAGAACTTCGGCCCGCTCTACGCCGCCCTGGTCGACCTCGCCTACCTGGCCGGCTTCTCGCTCTGGCGCGTCCGGCGGCGCCTGCAGCGCAAGCCGGACCCGGATCCGCCCCACATGCTCGCCGACGCGCTCCGCCAGAGCGTCTTCTGCGCCGGGTTCGCCGTCCGGGAGGTGGAGAACCCCGCGCTCGCGGCGCCGCCCGCCGCCGAGGGGGCGAAGGCGGGGGGCGCGTGACCGCCGCGCTTGCCGCGCCCGGCGAAAGGCGCTTGCATGGAGCGGGGCCGTCCGCGCCGGCGGGGGGGTGACCGGGCATGGGGGAGAACGGCAGCCGCGCCGAGGTGCGCGTGGTGGTGGTGGCGGAGCACGCCTCGGCCCGCTTCGGGGGCGAGGCCATCCTGCCGCTCCACTACTTCCGCCTCCTGCGGCGGCGCGGCGTCGAGGCGTGGCTGGTGGTGCACGAGCGCTCCCGCCCCGAGCTCCGCGACGAGCTGCCGGGCGACCTCGAGCGCGTGGTCTTCGTCCCGGACACGCGGCTGCAGCGCGCCTGCTGGGGGATCGGCCGCAGGCTCCCCCCGCGGCTCTACCAGGTGACGTTGGGGCTGGTGATCCATGCGGCCACCCAGTGGGCGGAGCGGCGCGTGGTGCGGGCGCTGGTGCCCCGAGTCCGAGCCACCGTCGTCCACGAGCCCATCCCGGTGTCGCCCCGGGGCCCGTCGCTGATGCACGGGGTCGGCGCGCCGGTGGTGATCGGGCCGATGAACGGGGGGATGACCTACCCACCCGCGATGCGCCAGGCCGAGAGCTGGCTCGAGCGGGCCTACATCGGCGTCTCGCGAAGCTTCGCCGCCCTGGCCAACCTCCTCGTCCCGGGGAAGCGCAGGGCCTACGCCCTGCTGGTGGCGAACGAGCGGACGCGCAGGGCGTTGCCGCGGGGGGTCTGCCGCCGCGTCTACCCCCTGGTGGAGAACGGGGTGGACCTCGCGCTCTTCCGGCCGCCGCAGGGAGCGCGCCTCCCAGACGGGCGAACGCGCTTCGTCTTCATCGGCCGCCTGGTCCGGCTGAAGGGCCTGGACCTCCTGCTCGAGGCGGTGGCCCGCGTCGGGAAAGCGGCCGCCCTCGAGCTCCACGTGCTGGGGGACGGCCCGGAGCGCCCGGCGCTCGAGGCGCATGCCCGGCGCCTCGGGCTGCAGGAGCGGGTGGTCTTCCACGGCCTGCTGCCCCAGGACCGGTGCGCGGCGATCCTGGCCTCCTCCGACGGGCTGGTGCTCCCCAGCCTCCTCGAGTGCGGAGGGGCGGTGGTCCTCGAGGCGATGGCCGTCGGGCTGCCGGTGATCGCCACCCGCTGGGGAGGACCGGCCGACTACCTGGACGACGAGACCGGGGTGCTGGTCGAGCCGGCCGGCGTCGCCCCGTTCGTCGAGGGGCTGGCCTCCGCGATGGCCCGCCTGGCGGGATCGCCCGAGCTGCGCGCCCGGCTCGGCCGCGCCGCCCGCCGCCGGGTGGAGGAGCGCTTCGACTGGGAGCGGAAGATCGACCGGATCCTGGAGATCTACCGGGAGGCGATGGAGCACGCGGCCGCCGGCGGACGGCCCCGGCAGGCCGACCTCGCCGTGGCCGAGGCCGCCCCCCGCTGAACGGGGACCGACATGCAGGCGACCTCACCGACCATCGCCGATCCCCCGAGGAGGCTCCTGCGGCTGGGCGCGGTCCCGATCGACCAGGTGACCTTCGCCGGGGCCCTCGAGGCCATCGAGGCCCTGGTGGCCCGCCGCCGGGGCGGGGTGGTGGTCACGCCCAACGTCGATCACGTGGTGATCGCCGAGCGGCTGCCGGGCTTCCGCGCCGCCTACGCGGCCGCCGACCTCTCCCTGGCCGACGGGAAGCCCATCGTCTGGGCCTCCCACCTGCTCGGCGCCCCCTTGCCGGAGAAGATCTCCGGCTCCGACCTGGTGCTCCCGCTGATGGACCTCGCCGCCGCCCGGGGGTGGCGGGTGTTCCTCCTCGGCGCCGGCCCGGGGGTGGGGGAGGCCGCCGCCGGGCGCCTGCGGCTCGAGCGCCGGGTGAACGTGGTGGGGACGGCCGCTCCGCGGATCTCCCTCGAGCCGGGCGCGATCGACGAGAGCGAGGCGGCCATCCTGAGCCTCCGCGCCGCCGATCCCCAGCTCGTCCTGGTCGCCTTCGGCGCGCCGAAGCAGGAGCTCTGGATGCACCGGCACCGCGACCGGCTCGCGCCCGCGGTGCTCCTCGGGGTGGGGGCGAGCCTCGACTTCGTCGCCGGCCGGGTGCGGCGCGCCCCGCGCTGGGTCTCCCGCGCCGGGCTCGAGTGGCTCTGGCGGCTCCTGCGCGAGCCGCGCCGCCTCTGGCGCCGCTACCTGGTCGAGGATCCGAGGTTCCTCGCCGTGCTCTGGCGGACGATGCGGGAGCGGCGCCGGGCGCGCCCCTGAGCGCCGCGCGTCCGGCGGAGCCGGTGCACGAGCGGGGCGACCGCCCGCCTGGCTAGTCCCGGGCCGACCGGGCCTCCGGCTCGCCCTCCCGCTGCGTCCGCACCCAGGCGTCGGGCGCCTGCCGGCGCGTCAGCCACAGGCCGATCTTCCAGGCGAGGTACGCCGGGGCGCGGGCGAGGGCGGCCAGCCCGCGGACGCCGGTCCGGGACAGCCACCAGCCCCTGGCCAGGTAGGCGAGCAGGGCGAGGAGCGCCGCGCCCCAGGGCCAGGCGGCCACCGGGACCCTCGCCTGCCAGGCGCCGAGCGCGGCCGCCAGGATCGCCCCGGCCCCCGCCCAGGCGCCCAGCCGGGCGAGCGGGGGGACGAGGAGGTCGAGGCCGAGGTCGAGCAGGACGCGGTCCCGCCTGCGCAGGCCCGCCCGCACCAGCCGGCCGGCCTCCGCCCGGGCCAGGGCGCGCCGCCCCCCCTCCCAGCGACGGCGCTGGGAGGCCGAGCCTGCCGCCCCCGCCACCATCTCCCCCCCCACCTCCGCCTCGTCCGCCAGCCAGACCCGCTGGCCGGCCCAGGCCAGCCGGAGGGCGTACTCGGCGTCCTCCACGATCGAGAAGGCCTCGTGGGGCACCTCCCGCAGCAGGGAGGTCGTCACGCACCACCCGTTCCCGCGGATGCCGGCCGAGCAGCGCAGCCGCTCCCGGCCCAGGGCTCGCAGGGTCCCCGACAGGGCGAAGGCCACCGTCATGAGCCGGGTCCGCCAGGAGGCGTCCGGGTTCCGCACGCCGTACCGGGCCTGCACCACCTGCGCCCCGGCCTCCAGGCGGGCGGCGAAGGCGCGGAGCAGGTTCGGCGAGACCACGGAGTCGGCGTCGACCACCACCACCGCGTCCGCCACCCCCTCCTCGAGGATCCGGGCGAAGGCGAAGGCGAGCGCGTACCCCTTCCCCCGCCGAGCGGGCTCGACGCGCTCGAGCACCCGCGCCCCCGCCGCTCGGGCCCGCGCCGTGGTGGCATCGCCGCAGTTGTCCGCCACCACGATCACCCGCCGCAGCGCGGCGGGGTAGTCGAGCGCGGCCAGGCTCTCCACCGTGGCCGCGATCCCCGCCTCCTCGTCGTGCGCCGGCACCACCAGGTCGAAGCGGAGCCGCGGGGAGCCGTACGCTGGCGGCCCCCGGCGCCCGGAGGCGAGCGTGAGGACGAGCAGGTAGAGCGCGGCGCCGAGCACCGGCAGGGCCGCGGCCGCGAGCAGCAGGTCGAGGGCGGAGGCCAAGGCGCGCGCCCCTCTCGCTCAGAGCGGCCGGAACGAGTCGAGGAAGGCGCGGACCTCCGCCGGCGGCAGCGCGGCGCCCTTGGCGATCGCGGTCATCTGGAAGACCCGGTCCTTCCCCAGGACGATCCGGGCGGTCACCAGCTCCCCTTCCGCCTCCACCGTCAGATCGCGCGCCGGGAGCCCCCCCGCGGTGGTCTTCCGGTCGCTGGCCAGCTTGCCGCCGTACTGGGCCGCCATCCCGTCCCGCATCTTGTCGAGGGTCTCGAGCGGCAGGTCGCCGGGGAGCCCCTTGAACCGCATGCACACCACCCCGTAGCCGCCCCCCGCCCCCACCTCCACGCCGTAGGTGAGGAGGGTGAGGGGCCCCTGCTCGGTGACGTCGTGCGAGGGCGCGGCCGGGAACCGGGCCGCGAACCCGGCCTCGGCCAGGACGTACTCCCTCCACTCCCCCGCCGGGTGCGCCTCCGCGGGCGGCGCGTGCGCCGGGCCTCCCGCCGCCGGCGCGACCGTCGCCTGCGGCGCGGGGACGGGCTCGCCGGCGCGGGCGGAGCCGGCCAGGAGGAGCGCGAGGGCGAGGCCGCGGAGAGGGCTGGGCATGCGCGAGGCTCCGGAGGATCGGGGAGACTCCGAGTCTGGCACGCGCCCGGCGCGAAATGAAGAGGGCCCGGAGCGCGGCGCCCCGGGCCCTCGATGGTCGCGGCCGGCGCCTACATCAGGCCCGGCTTGCCGGCCTTCCAGCGCTCGTACTCGGTGGTGAGGAGCTCCACGTGCTCCCTCTCCTCCGCGGCCAGCTCCTTGTAGAGCTGCCGCTCCGCCGAGCCGGCCGGCGTCTGCTCCGTCCGCTCGGTGAAGAACTTCACCGCGCGCTGCTCGAAGGCGATGGCGATCCGGAACAGGTTGGCCGGATCCTCGGGCCGGTTGGGGATCCCGGCGTAGACCGCGGCCCGGTCCACCTTGAAGGAGTCCGAGGGGGCGGGCACATCGGCGTGGTAGCGCCGGGAGAGCGTCTCCATGTGCTCCCGCTCCATGCCGGCGAACTTGGCGAAGAGCGCCTTCAGGACGGGGTCCTTCGACTCGTGCGCCGCCCGGTTGTAGAAGGCCTGGCCGCCCAGCTCGATCTCGAAGGCGATCCGGATCGCCTCCAGCGCCGCCGTCCCCTCCACCTTCCGGTCGTCCAGGACGGCGAGCTTCCCGCCGCAGGACGGACACATGCCGTAGGGGAAGGCGAAGCCCTCGCTCACCTTGCCGCAGTCGTCGCAGCGCCACTGCAGCGCCGCGGTGGAGCAGCAGATGTACTCCTCGTCGCCCTCGATGGGCCGGTGGCACTTCGGGCAGACCATTCCGGGAGCCTCCGAGCCCACCGCGGTGGCGCCGGCGAACCGGGCCGTGGCCGTGGCGGGGAGCGGGACGGGGGGCTGGAAGCCGGCCACGTCCTCCTGGGTGAGGGGCCACTTCTTGCCACCGGCGAGGTACGCCCCGATCGCCCGGGCGGCGCGGCGGCCGGCCCCCATGGCGAGGATCACGGTGGCGCCCCCGGTGACGATGTCGCCGCCCGCGAACACGCCCGGGAGGTTGGTCGCCTGGGTCGACTCGAGCTTCCCGTCGTCGGCCACGATGTTGCCCCACTTGTTGAGGCCGAGGCCGGGCGTGGACTGGGTGATGATGGGGTTGGCCTTGGTCCCGAGCGCGTAGATGACCGTGTCGCACTCGAGGTCCTTGAACCGCCCGGTGGACATGGGCTTGCGGCGCCCCTTCTCGTCGGGCGCGCCCAGCTCCATCTCCTCCACCTTCATGCCGCGCACGCCGCCCTCGGCGTCGGTGTAGATCTCCACCGGGGTGTGGAGGAAGAAGAACTCGATCCCCTCCTCCTTGGCGTGCCGGAGCTCCTCGATGCGCGCCGGCGCCTCCGCCTCGGAGCGGCGGTAGACGCAGCGGACGGTGGGGGCGCCGAGCCGCTTGGACACCCGCAGGCAGTCCATGGCGGTGTTGCCCGCCCCGATCACCACCACGCTCTTGCCCAGCGAGATGGGGGTGTCGAGGAAGGGGAACTTGTCCCCGCCCATCAGGTTCACGCGGGTGAGGAACTCGTTGGCCGAGTAGACCTGGCCGGCGAACTCGCCCGGGATCCCGAGGAACTGCGGGGCGCCGGCGCCGACGCCCAGGAACACGGCGTCGAAGCCCTTCTCGCCCAGGAGCTGCGGGACGGTGAAGGTCTTCCCGATGACCTTGTTGGTCTCGATCCTCACCCCGAGGTCGACGAGCCGCTGCACCTCGCGGTCGATGATGTCGCGGGGGAGGCGGAAGGACGGGATCCCGTAGCGGAGCACGCCGCCCACCACGTGGAGGGCCTCGTACACCGTCACGTCACAGCCGAACTTCACCAGGTCGGCGGCGGCGGCCAGGCCGGCGGGGCCGGAGCCGCAGACCGCCACCTTGCCCAGCTTCCTCTCGAACCGGGGCGGGACCACCGGCTTGGGCTTGGCGTTGTCGCCGACGAAGCGCTCGAGCCGGCCGATCCCGACCGACTCCATCTTCTTGGCGATGATGCACTGGGCCTCGCACTGCGTCTCCTGCGGACAGACGCGGCCGCAGACCGACGGGAAGATCGAGGCCTCGTTGATCGCCTCCAGGGCGCCCTCCAGGTCCCGGACCACCAGGTGGCGGATGAAGCGCGGGATGTCGATCTGGACCGGGCAGCCGGAGATGCAGGTCGGCTTCGCGCACTGGATGCAGCGCTCCGCCTCGCCCAGGGCGTCCTGGAGCGAGTACCCCAGGTTCACCTCCTTGAAGTTGCGCGCCCGCTCGACGTGGTCGCGCTCCGGCATCTTGGTCTGGTGCGGCGGCAGCTCCTTGAGCTTGCGGTAGTTCCGCTTCTCCTCCTCGAAGAGCTGCTTCTCCAGGTTGCAGACGTGGGCGTAGTCCTCGTTCGCCTTCGACTCCTGGCTCTTGAACCGCTTCTGGCGGGCCAGGAGCTCCTTGAAGTCGACCTGGTGCCCGTCGAAGTCCGGGCCGTCCACGCAGGCGAACTTGACCTCCTTGTTCACCGTGACGCGGCAGGACCCGCACATGCCGGTGCCGTCCACCATGATGGCGTTGAGCGAGACCATGGTCTTCACCCCGAACGGCCGGGTGGTCTCGACGCAGGCGTTCATCATGGGGAGGGGGCCGATGGCCACCGCCAGGTCCGGCTTGTCCTTCTCGCAGACCTCCTTGAGCGCCGCGGTGACGAAGCCGGGCTTCCCGTAGGAGCCGTCGTCGGTGCAGACGATCAGGTCGTCGCAGTACTTGCGGAACCTGTCCTCCCAGAAGACCAGGTCCTTGTTCCGGAAGCCGATCACGCCGGTGGTCCGGCACCCCGCCTCCTTGAAGGCGCGGAGCTGCGGGTAGACCGGGGCCACCCCGAGGCCGCCGCCGACCAGGACCACGTGCCCGGCCTTCGACACGTGCTGGGGCATGCCGAGCGGGCCGACGAAGTCGTCGAAGGTGTCGCCCGTCCGGTAGTTGGTCATCATCTCGCGCGTCGTCTTGCCGAGCGCCTGGATGACCATCGTGATGGTCCCCTTCTTCCGGTCGAAGTCCGCGACCGTGAGCGGGATGCGCTCCGAGCCCTCGTGCAGGCGGAGCATCACGAAGTGGCCGGGCTGCGCGGACGCGGCCACGTCGGGGGCGAGGACCTCCCAGAGGAAGGTCACGTCGGAGAAGGCTTCGCGGCGAAGGATCTTGTACGGCATCGGGGACCGGTCCCTCCGGTGCGGGGTGATCTTGGGGGAGGTGGTGCGACGGACGGCCGGTGGTATCAGCCCACGGCGCGAGCCGTCAAGGGAGTCCCGCGAATTTCTTGGGAGATTCCCGATGAATCCGGTCCATTTTCGCGGGCCGGCAACCACCCCGCGCGAGCGGGCCCCTCAAGGCGCGGCGGCGAGCGGCGCGGCCGCGAGGTACCGGTAGGTCCAGCCCCGCGATCCCCTGCGGCCATCGGGGTTCAGGACCGTGACCGCGACCCGCCCAGGGCGATGGGCGCCCGTGGTGGCGGCCAGCTCCCCGGTGGCGGTCAGCTCGACGTCGCGCGCCTCGGTGAGCCCGAACCAGACCCGCGCCCCGGGCTGGAAGGCGAAGCCCCGGATGATCACGCGGGTGCCGCCGGTGGACGGACCCGCGGGCGGCTGGGCGGACCCGACCGCCGGCCACGGGGGCTCGGCGCCCGTGGGGACCCCGGCCGCCGGCCGGGGCGCGAGCGCGGCGAGCAGCAGGAGGAGGAGCGAGGCGAGGCGGGACATGGCGGCCTCCCGGGAGGACCGATCTGGATCCTACCCCCCCGCTCGCCGCGCCGCACCGGACGGGCGCTCCACCGCCCGGAGACCGGTCCCTCCCGGCGGCCCCGACCCGGACCGCGCGGGGGAGCCCCGCCCGGCCGCTCGCTCAGCCTTCGTCCTTGCGGATCTGCTGGGCGAGGTAGTGCGCGGCGCCGAGCTGCGCGACCAGCGAGAGCTGCCCCTCGAGCCAGTTGGCGTGCTCCTCCTCGTCCTCGAGGATGTCCTCGAGGAGCTCGGCGGTCCCGTTGTCGCCCAGGCTGCGGCAGAGGGCGATGCCGCGGTTGAGCACCGGGATGGCGTGGCGCTCCAGCTCGAGGTCGAGCTTGAGCTGCTCGGGCACCTCCTCGCCGATGCTCACCTTGGCGAGGCGCTGCATGTTGGGGACGCCCTCGAGGTAGAGGACCCGCTCGATCAGCCGATCGGCGTGCTTCATCTCGTCGATCGACTCGTCCCGGTTCCGCTTGGCGAGCCGCTCGTAGCCCCAGTTGTCGCACATGCGGGCGTGGATGAAGTACTGGTTGATGGCGGTGAGCTCGTTCGTCAGGACCTCGTTCAGGAGATCGATCACCTGGGCGTCGCCCTTCATGCAGGAGCCTCCTGGGGGTTGGCGGGTGGACCGGCGGTGGCGCTAGGCTGCCTTGCCCGCGCCCATGTCCGCGGTGGCCGGCGCTGCCTTCGCCCTCGCCTCCGCGGCGATGCGCGCCACCATGAGCTTGCAGGTGCCGCAGGACGACCCCGCCCCGGTGCGGGCGAAGATCTCCTCGAGCGAGCGACCCGCCGCCGCCTCCGCGCGGATCTGGCGATCGGTCACCGCTCGGCAGACGCAGACGATCATGCGGGCTTCCTCCGACCGGTCGGACAACGATACCGATTCTCATTATCACGAAGGGGTGGGCCAGGGGAAGGGGCCCGCCGCGGGGGCCGGACGGGGGCCGGCGGCGTCGAGCCCGCCGCCTCAGCGGGGCCCGGCCTCGAGCAGCACCGGCGCCTCCCCCTCCGCCAGGTGGTGCAGGGCCGCCGAGTTCATGCAGTAGCGAAGCCCGGTCGGCGGTGGACCGTCGGGGAAGACGTGGCCGAGGTGGCCGTCGCACCGGGCGCAGCGGACCTCGGTGCGGCGCATCCCGTGGGAGCGGTCCTCCACCGTCGCGAGGGCGCCCGGACCGACGGGGCGCGTGAAGGAGGGCCACCCGGTGCCCGATTCGAACTTCTCGCCGGAGCGAAACAGCGGGTTTCCGCACCCGGCGCAGACGTAGGTGCCCGGCTCCCGCGTCCCGAGGAAGCACCCGCTGTAGGGGCGCTCGGTCCCGTGCCGGCGCAGGACCTGATAGGCCTCGGGGGAGAGGCGCCGGCGCCACTCCTCGTCGGAGAGGACGAGCTTCGCGGTCATGGGGAAGAGCTACCGCCGCCACCCGGACGGCGCCCGTCCGAGGAGGGGACTACCTGAACGCCAGCTTCCCAACGGCCGCCGCGATCTCCGGATCGCCCGGGGCGAGGGCCAGCGCCCGCCGCAGCAGCGCCAGGGCCGCCGCCTGCCGGCCCGCGGCGAGCTCGGCCAGGGCGCGGTCGTAGCACTCCTGCGCCTCGGCGGAGCGCGGCTTCTGCTGAGCGCGCCAGCCCACCCCCGCTCCCCGGAAGTCCGGGGCCGGCGCGCGCCCGAAGCCGGCGCCCCTTCCCAGCGCGGGCTCCTGGGCCCACGCTTCGCCCGCCTCCTCGGCGGCGGACGGTGCGGCCGGCGCCGCCGGCGAGGCGGGCGCCACGGCCGGTTCCGGGATCGGCGTCGAGCTCCGGCGCAGCGCGGCCGAGGCCGCCGCCTCGGCCACCGCCGGCAGGACCGCCCGCCAGGAGGCGGGGTGGACCGCGCCGCCCCGCGCCAGGGTCAGGTGCTGGTGGGCGAGGAGCGAGAAGAGGGCCCGCTGGAAGGTCGGCCAGGCCTCCCCGAAGCCCGCCACCAGGGCGCGGATCGCCTGCCCGCTCCCCACCGCGCAGAGGAGGCGCTCCTCGTCGGCGCTGAAGTCGGCGATGAACCGGGGCGGCGCCCCGAGGAAGACCGTCGCGTCGAGCGGGATGCGCTCGGGGACCCGGCGGAGGACGACCATCCCCGGGTGCGCGGCGACCAGCCGGTCGAACCAGCGGCCCGCGTCCCGGAGGCCCAGCTCCTCGTAGGCGACGCCGATCCGGAACGGGGCGGTGGCGCTCGACCAGGCCACGCGGCCGGCGACCCGGAGCGCCTCCGGGAGCCGGGCGTTGGAGAGGGTGAGCTTCACCGGCGTCCCCCTGGCCACCTGGCGGGGCGCGACCAGCTGGCAGCCGCGCCCTCCCACGTCCTCGGTGACCGCATCGAACGAGCCGCTGGGGAGCAGGACCGCGGCGCGGCAGCGGGCAGGGGCGCGCGGCGCGCGCCGGGGGTTGACGACGAACTCGGGCATCCCCAATCGAGGATATACCGTCGCCGGGAAGGCGACACCTTCCCCTGACCCCGCTACAGTCCGGCGCGCGTGGACCTCGCCCCCGCTCCCACCCCACCCTCCACCCCACCTCCTCGCGCCCGCCCTCCCCTTCTCGGCCGGCTCCCCGGGGTGACGCGCGCCCCCGTCAGCGTGGGGCTGGCGGCGGCCAGCGTGGCGGTCTTCGCCTGGGCCGCCGGCCACGGCTCCACCACCGAGCCGGCCGACCTGATCCGGTTCGGCGCCCTGGACCAGGCCCGGGTCTGGCAAGGCGAGTGGTGGCGGCTCCTCTCCGCCGCCTTCCTCCACGCCGGCCTTCTCCACCTCGGGTGGAACCTCCTCTTCGGCCTGCCGCTCTGCGTCACGGTCGAGCGGGCGCTGGGGTGGTGGCGCTTCCTCGCCCTCTACCTCGCCAGCGCCGTCGGCGCCTCGGCCGCGTCGCTCCTCGGCAGCCACGCCGTGTCGGTGGGCTCCTCCGGCGCCGTCTTCGGCGTGGCGGGGGCGCTCCTGGTCCTGCTCCGGCGCACCTTCGGCTCGACGGGAGCGCTCCTCCGCGATCGCACCGTGCGGAACGGCCTCCTCCTCTCGGCGGCCTTCGCCGTCGCCACCGCCTGGCTGCCGGTCGACCACCTCGCGCACCTGGGAGGCCTCGTCACCGGCGGCGCCATGGCCTGGCTGGGGACGCGGCCCCGGCCGCGGCCCGCCTGGCCATGGGCGGTCCTCGCCCTGGCCCTGGCCGGCGGGGTGGCCACCGCCCTCCGTCCCTCCCCCGCCTGGAGGGAGCGCCGGGCCGCCATCGCCGAGATCCACGCGGCGGTCAAGGCGGGCGACCCGGACCGCGCCCTGGCGCTGGTGACGGCGGCGCGCGCCCGCGGGCTCCAGGCGGCCGGGCTCGACTACTACGAGGGGCTGGCGCTCGCCGAGCAGGGAGACCTGGAGGGCGCCCTCGCCCGGCTCAGGCCCCTGGCGGCGGCGCCGGACGGACCGGCCCGCGCCGAGGCGCGCCGGGCCGTGGCGGCGGTGGCGAGGCGGCTCGCGGCTCGCCTGCTCACCGGCGACGTCGAGCCGGGCGACGCGGCGCGGGGCCTGGCGCTGCTCGACGAGGCCTGCGGCGCGGGGGACGCCGAGGCCTGCTCCCTGGCGGACGCGCAGGCGGCCCGGCTCGGGCGCTGACGCGCGCGCCCCGGCCGCGCCCTACCTCCGCAGGAGCTTGAAGGCGTGGGCGAAGGTCCTGGTCCGGAGCCCGTAGCCGATCCAGAGCATCGCCAGGGCCTCGAGGTAGCGCGACGCCTCGATCCCCCCCGCGTCGATGGTGGGCCAGCCGAGCCTTGCGGCCAGGTCGGAGACGGCGCGCTTCGCCCCCTCGTCGTTCCCGGCGATGAACATGTCGGGGGGCCCGCCCGGGAACTGGGGCTTCACCATGCAGGCGTTGCCCACGGTGTTGAACGCCTTCACCACCCGGGCGCCCGGCAGCCAGCGCTGCACCCGCTCCCCGGCCGAGTCCTCGCCCGAGACCGCCAGCCGCGGGGTCCCGGTGGAGAAGTCGAGCGGGTTCGTGGCGTCCATCACCACCTTGCCCTCGAAGGCGCGGGGCGCGCCCGCCAGCTTCAGGGCGCTCTCCGTCCCGGTCCAGAGGGTGGCCACGATCACCACCTCCCCGTGCCGGGCGGCGTCGGCGAAGGTCCCGGTGGAGGCGTTCGTCCCCGCCTCGGCCCGCCAGGTGCGGAGCTTGCCGCTCTCCGGCTCCCGCGAGCCGAGCTTCACCTCGTGGCCGAGGCCCGCCAGCCCCGCCCCCAGCACCCGCCCCACGTCCCCGCTTCCGAGCACGCCGATCTTCGCGTTCGCCATGGCGGCCTGCCTAGCCGCCGCGCCCGGCCGCGGCGCGGCCCGGGAGGGTTCGCAGCCAGGGCTCTCCGGGAGGGCGTCGCTCGCGGTCGCGCAAGGGGGCCGGGCCCGTCCCGATGGTGGCTCACCTCGGGAGCGGCCGGCGCGCCGGCCTGCCCGTCGGGGCGGAGAAGGTCGACGCGCCGGCCGGTGGTACCCCAGGTGCGGCCGTGGCAGCCGCGAGCAACACCAGCAGCATGAACGGCGTCATGCGCGGGCTGTTCCCTGCGCAAGTCGCGGGCCAGCGACGGGCCCGCGCGGTTCCGCGGGGTTGCGCGCCCGGGCCCGCACCGGGGTGCAAGGATCTTTCGAAAGGATCGAGGAGCGAGGGAGCGAGCTACTCCTCGCCCGACCCACCCTTCCAGCGAGAGAGGTCGATCCCGTGGTCGACGATCTTCTTCACCACCGTGGGGTAGGACACGCCCATCCAGCGGGCGACCTGGCTCCGGTTCCCCCCGGCCTGCTCCAGGAGCTGCTGGAGGTAGGCGCGCTCGACCTCGGCCAGGGTGGGCGGCGGCGGCCCGGCCGGCCCGCCCGCAGGCGCCGCGGGCGGCGCGGGCCGCGCCTCGGTGCCCGCGCCCTGGCGCAGCAGCACCGACTCCGGCGAGAGGAGCGGGCCGGTCTCGAGGATCACCGCCCGCTCCACCACGTTGCGCAGCTCCCGCACGTTCCCGGGGAACGGGTAGGAGAGCAGCCGCCGCTCGGTGTCCTCCGCCAGCCCCGAGATCGCCTTCCCGGCCCGCGCTCCCAGCTCCGCCAGGAAGAAGCGCGCCAGGGGCAGGACGTCCTCGCGCCGGTCCCGCAGCGGCGGCAGGTGAATTCGGAAGACGTCGAGCCGGTGGAAGAGGTCGAGCCGGAAGCGCCCGGCCTCCACCGCCTCCTCGAGGTTGCGGTGGGTGGCGGCCACGAACCGCACGTCCGCCTCGATGTCGCGCGAGCCCCCCAGGCGCCGGAAGACGCGCGTCTCGAGGACCTTGAGGAGCTTCGCCTGGGTGGCGAGGGGCATGTCGCCGACCTCGTCGAGGAAGAGGGTCCCGCCCTCCGCCTCCTCGAGCAGGCCGGCCCGCGCCCGGGCCGCGTCGGTGAAGGCACCCTTCTCGTGGCCGAAGAGCTCGGCCTCGAGGAGTGTCTCGGGGATGGCGGCGCAGTTGAGCTCCACGAAGGGGGCGTCTCCCCGGCCGGGCGTCTCCAGGTGGACCAGCTGGGCGACGAGCTCCTTGCCGGTCCCGGTCTCGCCGGTGACCAGCACGGTGGTGTCCGGGGAGGCGGCCACCTTCCCCGCCAGGGCGATCGCCTCGGCCATCGCCTTCGAGGCCCCCCGGCAGAAGTCGCGGGCCAGGCGGCGGCGCGACGCCCCCGAGAGCCCCTCGGCGCGGCGGCGCAGCCGGCGGGCGGCCACCGCCTTCCCCACCGTCACCACCAGCGCCTGGAGCTGGATCGGCTTGGCCAGGTAGTCGAACGCGCCCCGCTTCACCGCCGCCACCGCGTTCTCGATCTCGCCGTAGGCGGTGGCCATCACCACCAGCGGTGCCACCCCCTCCCCGCCGCCCACCAGGCGGCCGAGCACCTCCAGGCCGTCCGCGTCGGGCAGGTTCCGGTCCAGGATCACCACCTGCGGGTCGAAGCTCCGGGCCAGCTCCAGCCCCTCGCGCCCGCTCCCCGCGGTCCGCACCTCGTAGCCCTCGGCCGCCAGGGCCGCCTGGGCCACCACCCGGAAGCTCCGGTCGTCGTCCACCACGAGCACCCGGCCGGTCATCCCGTCCCCCGCGCGGCCCTCGGTGCTTCCCCGGCCGCGCCCTCGCCCCCGCCCTCCCCGGCCAGCAGCGGGAGGGCGACCCGGAAGACCGTGCCGCCGCCGGGGCGCGGCTCGGCCTCGACCCGCCCGCCGTGCGCGTCGACCACCCGGCGGACGATGGCCAGGCCCAGGCCGGTCCCGGTCCGCTTGGTGGTGACGAACGGCTCGAAGAGCCGACCCTGGACCTCGGCCGCCACCCCGGCCCCGCGATCCGCCACCTCCACCACCGCCTCGCCCGCGCGCTGGTGCACCCGGAGCTCGAGGGTCCGCTCCCGGAGCGGTCCCGCCTCGCCCAGCGGCTCGCCGAAGGCCCCCGGCCCCATCGCCTCGATCCCGTTCCTGGCCAGGTTCACCAGGGCGCCGACCAGCTTGGCGCCATCGCCGCGCACCGGCACCTCGCCCGCGGGCAGGTCCAGCCGCACCGAGACCCGGTTGTCCTCGGCCAGCTCCGCCACCGCCTCGGCCGCGTCGCGGCAGAGGCGCGCCAGGTCCAGGTGCGCCGTCGCCAGCCGCGGGGTGGCGGCGAACAGGGTCAGGTCGTCCGCCACCTCGCGCAGCCGGGCGATCTCGGCCCGGGCCCGGCCGTGCACCGCCTCGGCCGCCTCGGGCGGCGCCCGCCCGCCGGCCAGGACGTCCACCGCCACCGAGAGCCCGTTGAGCGCGTTCTTCACCTCGTGCGCGATCGCCGCCGAGGTCTTGCCCATCGAGGCCAGGTCCCGGGAGCGGGCCAGCTCCAGCTCCGCCCGCTCCAGGCGCCGCACCAGCAGCGCCAGGGAGACGCCGCCCGCCACCGCCAGCAGGAAGGCGGTGGCGATGAAGAGCTCCAGGCGCCGGACCGGCCCCGCCAGCTCGCCCTCGACCTCGCCGGCGGAGAGGATCAGGCGGAGGACGAGCCCGGCGCCGGGGACGGGCGCCTCGGTGACCAGCCAGCGCCGCCCCTTCCGGTCCGGCAGCCAGGCCTGGCCTTCCCCGTCGAGGTGGAGCGAGGGGGGCGGCTCGCCGGCCCGCTCGGTCGCCACCGCCAGCTCGTCGTGCGGCCCGGGGAGGACGAGCGCGACCTGGCCGCGCTCCCGGAGCGAGCGGCGCAGCTCGGCGCCGAAGAGGTCGCGCCCCCCGCGCCCGTTCACGATCCCGACGATCGCCCCCCGCCCCACCACCGGCGCGGCCACGTCGATCTCGTCCGGGCCGTACTGCACCACCGGCCGGCCCCGCCCGCGCGCCAGCCCCACCAGCGCCGCCCCTGGCGCCGAGGGGCGGGCCTCGCGCGGCTCCGCCCAGAGCACCTCGCCGTGCTCGTCCAGGATCGCCACCCACACCGAGAAGACGGCGCTGTCCCGGCGCGCCACCCGGAGGACGGTCTTCTCCGGCTCCAGGTTCCCGTCGGCCAGGTCCACCTCCGCCAGGTGGGAGAGGCGGTCCACCTCGGCGACGAGCGCGTCGATCTCCTCCGCCAGCCGGTGAGCGCGGGCGTCGACCACCAGGGCCTCGCGCTCGGCGGCGTTGGCCAGGGTGGCCTCCCGGTAGCGGCCGAGGAGGAGCGCGCCCGTCGCCAGCACCGCGAGCGCGGCGAAGCCGGAGAGGACGAACAGGAGCCGCCCGGGGCGGAGCACCTTCACGCGGCCGATCCTAGACCATCGTCCGCGATTCTCGACGCCCTTCGGTGCCTCGAGCCGCGCCCCGGTCCGGGAAGGTCGCCGAGGGGCGGCGCCCTCGCCGCCGCGGCCTGCGTCGGGCGGACCGCGCAGGCCCCGAATTCGCCTCCCGCCTCCGGGCGCCCGGCCGGCCGCCCGCCCCGCGCGAGCCGTCCGCCTCCGGCGCGCGGGACTTGCGGCCGCCAGCCGGCCGGGAGATCGTTCCGGAGGGGCTCGGGGAGGGTGCGCTCATGTCCAGCGACTGGACCCACGACCTGGTGGTGAACCACGAGGTCCTCGACCGGCAGCACGCCACCCTCTTCGCACGCCTGGCGCGCGCCGAGGCGGCGCTGGACGGGCCCGCCGCCGAGGTGGACCGGGCCCTCTCCGCCTTCGCCGACGACCTCATGGCCCACCTCGCGAACGAGGAGCGGCTCATGGAGGAGACGCTCTACCCCGACCGCGGCCGGCACCGCTCCGCCCACGAGATGTTCGTCTCCGATCTCGTCCAGCTCCGCGGCGAGCTGCAGCAGAAGGGGTCGTCGGAGGTGGTGGCGGACTGGATCCGGACCCGGATCCCCGAGTGGCTGCGCTTCCACATCCGGGTGAACGACGCCCCGCTGGCCGCCTACCTGTCGCGCCAGGCCGAGCGGCAGGGCGACACGCGGCCGCGCCGCGGCAACGGCGGCCGGCCGTCCTGATCGGGCGGGGCGTGCCGGCTCGGGATGAAGGCGGGTCGTCCATTCACGTCGGCGGCGCCGCGGCCGGCGGCTCCGGCGAGAGCTCGTCCAGCTCCGACCGGAGCAGCCATTCATCCGGGAAGGCGCCCGCCGCCCGCCGGAGCGCGGCCAGGCGCACCGGAGAGGTGTCCCCCGACTCCCGCAGCCGCCGGACCTCGGCGTAGAGCGCCCTCAGCGTCGCCGGCAACGCCGCCGCCTTTCGGGCCCGGGCCCGGACCTCGCCCTCGCCGGCGGAGAAGGCGGACAGCTCCCCGAACCAGCGATCCCAGGCGGCGGGGTCGGCCGGCCCTCCGGCCACCGAACGGAGGTCCTCCGAGAGGTGGAGGAGGGCCCAGGACGGGAGCTCGAGGGGGCGATCGCCGAGCCGGCCCCGGAGGTGGATCACCTCCCCGCCCCCGACCGAGAACCCGAAGAGGGCGAGGCCGCTCGCCAGCTCGAGCGCGAAGGCGCCCCGCTCCGGCAGCGCTCCCCGCCCGAAGGCCACCACCACCTCGCCCGGCCAGGGCTGCCGCTCGGCCACGCCGCCCCGCGAGACCAGCACCGGCCCTTCCAGCCGCGCCAGGGCGGAGGCGAGCCCGGGCGCCACCGGCCCGGGCGCCGCGATCCGCTCCACCACCTTCCCGGAGAGCTCCCGTCCCCCGGAGAGGACGAGGTGGTTCACGCTCCGGGCCCGCCGGGCCTCGTCGAGCCCGTGGTCGCCCCCGCGCCGCCAGGAGAGCATGGCGGTGAGCTCGTCCAGCACCTCGAAGAGGTGCTCGAAGTCCCGAGCCACGAAGAGCTGCGGCTGCATCCGCGTGATGTCGTAGGCGACGTCGGCGCAGGCTGCGGTGAGCGGGAGCTTCTCCACCTCCGGGGTGAGGCAGTGGACCGCCTCGCCGATGGAGGAGAGCAGGCCGGCGCCGTAGAGCTTCGGCTCCTCGAGCGTCCCCACCAGGCCGTACTCCGCGGTCCACCAGTAGAGGCGGCTCGCGCGCGTCGCCTCGGAGACGTAGCGGACGCTGGCCGCGGCCGCGGCCAGGCGAGCCTCGGCCAGCTCCACCTCCCCGGGGCCCGCCTCCGGGTCTTCCTTCACCACCGAGAGGTTGCGGATCGCCTCGAAGACGGCCTGATCCTCGGCGGAGGCGATCGCCTTGAACCCCGCCTCACCCGCCCGGCAGAGGTAGGCGGCGTAGGTCGGATCGGCGACGAAGGGCGCGTGGCCGGCGCTCTCGTGGACGATGTCCGGCGCGGGCGTGTACTCGATGTGCTCGTGGGAGCGGATGTCGCCGGCGATGGCCAGCACGCGGCGGCTCTGGAGCTCGGTGAAGACCGCGGGGGGGATGAACCCGCGCACCGCCACGGCCGACCAGCCGGCCCGCGCGAGCTTGAGGTTCATCTCGTCCAGGCTCGGGATCCGCTCCACCTCGATCCCGGTCGCCGCCAGGCCGGCCAGGTAGCGGGGGTGGGCGTGCCCCGCGAGGTGAGCGGTGAGGCGCCGGAGGATGTGGCGCCAGACGGCGTGGTCGCGCGGGGTGTAGGCCTCGTGATCCTGCGCCACGGCGTAGCGGCGCAGGTACGGCGGGAGGCTGGCGATGGCGCGCTCGGTGGGGGTCAAGGGCCCTCCTCCTTCCCCGCTCCGGTCGGCCGCCCCTCCGCGGGCGGAGCCCAGGCCGCGCCCCTCGGATAACGGCGGTCCCCCGCCCCGCAAGCCCCGTGGCCGGGGACCGCCGCTCCGGGCCTTTCCGTCGAGGACGGCGGCGAAGGGGAGCCGGGCCCCGCTCAGCCGTGCAGCCCCCTCGGCCCGCGCAGGATCCGCGCCGGCAGGAAGAGTACGGCCCGGAGCAGGGAGAACACGCCCTCCACGGCCACCCCGACGACCCGGAAGGGCAAGAGGAGCAGCCAGACCAGCGGGAAGAGCACCAGGGCCGCGAGGGCCAGGGGCCAGCAGAGGATCAGGAGGATCAACCAGAGCAGGAAGGCGCCCATGTATTCCAGGATACGCGCGCTGCGGGGAAATCTGGCGGGCGAGCGCTCTTTGGGTTGCCCCCCGCGGGTCGGGGAGCCTAAGAAGAGCCCGCACCGCATGAGCTCGCAGCCGGGCCACATCCTCGTGGTCGACGACAACGAGGCCCTCCGGGAGAACCTGGCCGAGTGCCTGGAGGCCGAGGGCTACCAGGTGGCCGTGGCTCAGGACGGACCGGCGGCGCTCTCCCTCCTCGAGCGTGGTCCGCTCCCGGCGGTGGTGCTGCTCGATCTCATGATGCCGGGGATGGACGGCCGGGCGATCGCCGCCGCCATCCGGACCAACCCCCGCCTGGCGTCGGTGCGGATCGTGGTCAGCACCGGCCTCTCGTCGGTCCGGGGCCTCTCGGCGACCGCCGACGCGGTCCTCATGAAGCCGTTCGGGGTGAAGGACCTGCTCACCGTCCTGCGCCGCGTGGAGCAGGCGCCGCCGCCCGCCGGGGACGGCGCCGCGGACTGACGCCGCCCGGCCTCGCGCCGGAGGCGGGCGGGGTGACGAGAGGGCGGATCGCCCGGGCCTACGCGGCGACCAGGGACCTCGGCGCGGGCGCCTCCGCCGGCGCCGCTGCGATCCACCGGGCGTGGAGCGCGGGCTCGAGCCGCGTGTACTCGCAGCGCGCACAGCGCCACATCACGGTGGGGAGGTACGACTCCCCGCTCTGGTCGAGCCTTCCCTCGCTACGCTCGAGCCGGCCGTCGTGGCACATCGGACACCCGGTGTCGGACATCGGGACCTCCGCGTTCCCCTCCAGCCCATCGCCTCTGCTTCGCACGTGCCACCTGCCCTCGCCCGCAAGCGCCCGAAACCCCGGGGCCCGGCCGCGTCGCGCGCGTGGCGGCGGCGCACGCGTGACCCCCGAGGGCGAAAGGCGTGCGCCCCTCGACGCCGGGTGCGAGCGGGCGCATGCTTGGCGCCGTCCTTGGTCCCCGCTCCCCCCACACCGCCCGCCACCTGGCCCGGCCGAGCGCCCCCGTGACGCGCGGCCTCCGCTCCACCCAGTACCTGTCCTTCGTCAGCCTCGGCATCGCCATGAGCCTGGTCGGGCCGCTCCTCCCCGCCATCCGGCTCGAGCTGCCCATGAGCTACCTGGAGGCGGGGCTGATCCTCTCCGGCCAGTTCCTCGGCATGGTGGTGACCGTCCCGCCCGGCGGGCACCTCGCCGACCGCCTCGGGAAGCGGGCCTTCCTCATCGCCAGCGCGGTCCTCATGGTGGCGGGGCTGGCCGGGCTCGGGGTGGCGCGCTCCCTCCCCGCCCTGCTCGCCGCCTCGGTGGTCACCGGCGTGGGCGGCGGGGGCGTCGAGGTGGGGGTGAACGCCCTGGAGGCGGACCACGCCGGGGAGCGCGCCGGCCATGCCCTGAACCTCCTCCACTTCTTCTTCGGCCTGGGGGCGATCGCCGGGCCGCTGCTCGCCGCGGCGGTGATCCGGGCCGGCCTCGGCTGGCGGCTCGCCTTCCAGCTGGCCGCCGCGCTCCCCGCGCTGGTGGCGCTCTCGCTGGCCGCGCAGCCGGTGTCCCGGGGCGCGCCGCCGGCGGAGGACGCCGCCGCCCTCTACCGCAGCGGCACGCTCTGGCGCTACGGGCTCGCCCTGGCGGCGTACGTCGCGGTCGAGACCTCGGTCTACGGCTGGATCGCCAGCTACTGGGAGCGGCGCGGCAGCCCCGCCCTGCCGCCCCCCGCGCTCGCCGCGCTCTTCTGGGCGACGCTCACCGCCGGCCGCCTGCTCTGCGGCCGCCTCGCCGACCGGCTCGGCCTGGCGCGCTTCGTCCGGCGCGCCGCCGCCGCCAGCGCCGCCGTCTGCCTGGCCTGGGCGGCGCTGCCCACGCCGGCGGTCACCGCCGCGGCCGTCCTCCTCCTCGGGCTCTCCCTGGCCGGCATCTTCCCCACCACGGTGGCCCTGGTGACCGGGCTCTTCCCCGGCCACTCTGGGAAGGTGGTGGCGGTCCTCGGCGTGTTCGCCTCGCTGGGCGGCCTCCTCGGGCCGGTGGCGCTCGGGCGGCTCGCCGACGCCGCTGGCATCCGGGCGCTGCCCCCCTTCGCGGCGGCCCTGGCCGTCGCCCTGCTGGCCGGGGTGGCCCGGCGGGCCCGCCCGCCTACTTGAAGTACTCCGCGTGGATCGAGGACTCGATCACCGGGGTGAGGAAGAGGGAGACGAGCACCCCGGCAAAGCAGGCGGCGAAGAGCCAGGCGGCCCGCTCCCCCTGCCAGCCGAAGAAGCGGCGGAGGTGGAGGTAGATCCCGAACATCACCCAGGCGATGAGCGACCAGGTCTGGACCGGATCCCAGTTCCAGAAGATGTTCCAGGACTGGTAGGCCCAGACGCTCCCCGCCACCATCCCGATGGCCCAGAAGACGAAGCCGAAGCCGGCGAAGCGGTAGGCGTAGAGGTCGATCACCGGCAGGTCGGGCAGCGAGGTGAAGCGCCGGAGCCGGTTGCGCCGCTTGAGCAGGTAGAAGACGGAGAAGACGAAGGCGATCACCACCGAGGCGAAGGCGATCTTGTAGAAGAGGATGTGGAGCACCAGCCAGATGCCGCGGAAGGTGGGGGGGAGCTGCCTGATGGCGGGCTGGAGGAAGAGGCCGATGGCGATCAGGACGAAGGTGGCCGGGTAGACGACCACCGCCGCCGGCTGGATCCGCGGCTCGAGGCGGGCGGCGATCGCGAAGCAGACCGCCAGCACCCAGGCGTAGGCGGAGAGCACCTCGAACCGGTCGATGTAGGGACCGTGCCCCACGATCCGCCACCAGACCAGCAGCCCGGCGCCGTGCACCGCGATCGCCACCAGGACCAGCCGGCGCGCCCAGCGATCCGCCCCCGGCTTGCGGAAGACCGCCCCGGTCGCGGCCAGGAAGGTGGCGACCGAGTAGAGGAGGACGGCACCCCAGTGCAGCCCGGTGACCAGCGCGAACGAGCCCATCATGCGGCGACCTCTCCCTTGCAGCGCGCCAGGATCCGCGCGCGCTCCTCGCGGTACAGCTCCGGGAACCGGGTGCTACGGAAGCTCACGGTGCAGCCGGCGGCGCCGTCGCGGACCACCGCCTCGCGCGGCACCGCGAAGAAGGTGAGCGCCCCGCCGCACATGAGCAGGGCGAACCCGGTGAAGATCCCGACCGTCCCCAGGCTCCCCTCGAAGAGGATGTCCGTCCACCAGGAGACGAAGGCGAACCGGACGTCGTAGGGGCCGAGGCGGCCGGCCTGGCCGGCCAGGAGGGCGGCCTCGCCCACGACCCGGTCGCCGTCGTAGAGCCGGAGCACCAGCTGCGGGTCGTCGGGGGCCATCCGGCTCCGGTCCGCGGCCGCGTAGTACTTCGCCGCCAGCCGCAGCCCGCCCTCGGCGAGCGGGTAGCTGCCGTAGCCGGCCTGGTCGCGGCGCGGCGGGAACGGCAGGTCGAGCCGCATGTCGAAGTCGCCGCGCGGGCCGTTGCGAAACTCGACCTGGAAGGCGTTGCCGAAGGCGGGCTGCTGGTAGACGAGGAGCCCGCGGTACCGCTGGGCGTCGCTCACCCGCACCAGCAGCTCCTGCGCGTCCCCGCGCTCGTCGACGAGGATCAGCTCCGACCCGAGCTCCTTGAGCCGGTCGTTCTCCCAGAACTCCGGCTCGAGCCGGAACAGCGTCAGGGTGGCGGGGAGCGGGAGGGGCCCCGCCAGGATGCCCCGCCGCTCGAGGTAGGACCCGGGCGCCATGGCGACCGGGGCGCCGGACACCGCCCGCACGACGACCCGGTGCTCGGTGAGCACGTAGAGCAGGGCGCAGACCACCGAGAGGGTCATCCCGAGGTGGAGGAGCGAGTTCCCCCAGTAGCCCTGCCAGCGCTTCACGTGCCGGGAGCGCCCCGGGGCCCCGGCCAGGCGGCGGAAGCCCTCGCGCCGGAGGAGGGCCTCGACCTCGGGGCGCCCGAGCGCGCAGCGCTCCCCCGTCTCCCCGCCCTCCGGTGGGAGCACCGCCATCCGCGCCCGGGAGACCTTGAGCTGGTCCCAGCTGGAGAGGAGCAGGGAGCACCCGAAGACCACCGAGAGGGTGGCGAACCAGCGGGTGGCGAAGACGTGGCCGAGCCCGAGCAGGGCGACCAGCGCGGGCCGCGGCGCCGCCGGGCCGGCGGAGTCCTGGGGGACGATCACCGCCGCGGCCAGGCTCGCGGCCACGAGCAGGATGAGGACCAGGACCGTGGTACGGGCGGTCAGGAAACGCTTGGCTCGCTTCAGCATCTTCAGAGGGGTGCAGCCTTCCACACGGGCCGAGGTCGGGGCAAGGGGCGCCGCCCGCCGATGACTTCGGGCTGCGCCGGGGGCCATTCCCCGGTTACGCTTGGAGGGGAGGCAAGGATGCCCGACGCCGTGGCGCTCACCTCGACCGATTCGGCGGACGACGAGCTCGGACCGACCGCCCGGCGCCTGCTCGTGGCCGCCCGCGAGCTCTCGGCCGCCCGCGACCTGACCAGGGTGATGGAGGTGGTGCGCCGCGCGGCGCGCGACCTCACCGACGCGGACGGGGTGACCTTCGTCCTGCGCGAGGGCGAGCACGTCCACTACGCCGACGAGGACGCCATCGCCCCGCTCTGGAAGGGCTGCCGGTTCCCCGCCGGCGCCTGCATCTCGGGCTGGGCGATGCTCCACCGGACCCCGGTGGTGATCGAGGACGTCTACGCCGACCCGCGCATCCCGGTGGAGGCCTACCGGCCCACCTTCGTGCGCAGCCTGGCCATGGTCCCGGTGGGATCGGGCGAGCCGGTGGCCGCCATCGGCTCGTACTGGGCGACGCGCCACCTGGCCACGCCGCGCGAGGTGCGCCTGATCGAGACCCTGGCCGGCTTCGCCGCCGGCGCGCTGGAGAACGAGGGGCTGATCCGCGAGCTCCGCGGCGCGGTCCAGGCCCGGGAGGAGTTCCTCCGGGTGGCGGCCCACGAGCTCCGCACCCCGCTCACCGCCATGCAGCTGGCCCTGGGCACCGGGCTCCGGGTCGCCGACCGGGAGGGCGCGGCGCCGCCGCTGCGCGAGGCCTTCCGCCGGGCGGAGCGCAGCGCCGACCGGCTCGGCCGGCTGGTGTCCGGCCTCCTCGAGGCCGGCCAGCGCGGCGGCGAGCGGCTCCCCCTGACGCGCGCGCCGCTCGACCTGGCCGGGGTCGCCGGACAGGTGGCGGACCGGCTCCGCGGAGAGGGGGTGGAGATCGCCCTCCGCGCGGACGGCCCGCTGGTGGGGTCGTGGGACCGGGGCCGGATCGAGCAGGTGGTGGACAGCCTGCTCTCCAACGCGATCAAGTTCGGGCGCGGGCTGCCGGTCGAGGTGGAGGTGAGGCGCGAGGGCGGGAGCGCGACCCTCCTCGTCCGCGATCGGGGCATCGGGATCCCCCCCGAGGAGCAGGCCCGGATCTTCGAGCCGTTCGAGCGGGCGGTCTCGATCCGGAACTTCTCCGGCTTCGGGCTCGGGCTCTGGGTGGTGCGCCGGAACGTGGAGGCCCACGGGGGCACCGTCGAGCTCACCAGCCGGCCGGGCGAGGGGTCGACCTTCCGGGTCGCCCTCCCCCTCTGACCCCCGTTCAGCGACGCGCCGGCGGCCGGAGCCCCGGGGCCTCCCGCCCGGTGCGCGCCACGTACTCGCGGTAGCCGCCGCCGTACGGGATCGCCCCCTCGGCGGAGAGCTCCAGCACCCGGTTCGAGAGCGCGCCCAGGAAGCGCCGGTCGTGGGAGACGAAGAGCATCGTCCCCTCGTAGCCGGCCAGGGCCCGGATCAGCATGTCCTTGGTGCCCACGTCGAGGTGGTTGGTGGGCTCGTCCAGGACCAGGAAGTTGGGTGGGTCGTAGAGCAGGACGGCGAGCACGAGCCGGGCCTTCTCGCCGCCGGAGAGGACCCGGCAGGACTTCTCGATCTCGTCGCCCGAGAAGCCGAAGCAGCCGGCCAGGGTGCGGAGCGAGCCGATCGAGGCCCGGGGGAAGGCGCGCTGGAGCGTGTCCCAGACGGTCTCGGCCGGATCGAGCAGCTCCATGGCGTGCTGGGCGAAGTAGCCCATGCGCACGCTGCCGCCGACGGCCACCGACCCCTCGTCCGGCCGGGTCTCGCCCGCCACCATCTTGAGGAGGGTGGACTTCCCCGCCCCGTTCGCCCCGAGCACGCACCAGCGCTCCCCGCGCCGGACCAGGAAGTCGAGGCCGGCGTGGACCGCCCGGCCGCCGTAGCGCTTGGCCACCCCGGCGAGCCGGGCGACGTCCTCGCCCGAACGCGGCGCGGCGCGGAACTCGAAGTCGACGATCTTCCGCACCCGGGGCGGCTCGACCTTCTCGATCTTGTCGAGCTTCTTCACCCGGGACTGGACCTGGGCGGCGTGCGAGGCGCGCGCCTTGAAGCGTTCGATGAAGGCCAGCTCCTTCTTGAGCATCGCCTGCTGGCGGTCGAAGGCGGCCTGCTGATGGGCGTCGGCGACCGCCCGCTCCCGCTCGTAGAGGTCGTAGTCGCCCGAGTAGGTGGTGAGCTCGCCTCCGTCGATCTCGATGACCTTGGTGACCACCCGGTTCATGAACTCGCGATCGTGCGAGGTCATGAGGATCGCGCCCGGGTAGCCGCGGAGGAACTCCTCCAGCCAGATGAGCGACTCGAGGTCGAGGTGGTTCGAGGGCTCGTCGAGGAGCAGGGCGTCCGGGGCCATGAGGAGGAGCCGGGCCAGGGCCACCCGCATCTTCCACCCGCCGGAGAGCGCGCCCACGTCGCCGTCCATCCGCTCCGGCTCGAAGCCCAGCCCGGCCAGGATCTCGCGGGCGCGCGCCTCCAGGCCGTAGCCGCCCAGCTCGTCGAAGCGGGCCTGCACGTGGCCGAAGCGCTCCACCAGCGTGTCGAGCTCGTCCGCCCGGGCCGGATCGGCCAGGGCGTGCTCCAGGGCGTGCAGCTCGGCGGCCACCGCCGAGACCGGCCCGGCGCCGTCCATCGCCTCGGCCACCGCGCTCCGGCCGGACATTTCCCCCACGTCCTGGGAGAAGTGGCCCACGGTGACACCCCGGTCGATCGAGACCTGCCCCTCGTCCGGCTCCTCCTCGCGGGTGACCAGCCGGAAGAGGGTGGACTTGCCGGCGCCGTTGGGCCCGACCAGGCCGACCTTCTCGCCGCGGTGGACGACCGCCGAGGCCTCCACGAAGAGGAGCTGGCGGCCGTGCTGCTTGGAGATGGCGTCGAAACGGATCACGGGGGCGGTGTTCTCGCACACGGGGGGCCGGCGGTTCAAGCCGCTCACCCCCCGGGGCGGGCGCCGGGCCGCCCGCCCGGGCCGGCGGAACACCTCTGGGACTCGACTTCGCCCCGGCCGCCGGCAAGGTGAGGCCGGTCCCCCGCCCCAGGAGATGCCCATGGCCCACGCGGTGAAGCCGATCCCGGACGGTTACCACTCCGTCACCCCCTACCTGATCGTGAAGGGCGGCCCGCAGGCGATCGCCTTCTACGAGAAGGCCTTCGGGGCCCAGCTCCTCTTCCGCATGATGGAGCCCGACGGCCGGGTGGGCCACGCCGAGCTCGAGATCGGCGACTCGCGGGTGATGCTCGCCGACGAGCACCCGGACATCGGCGCCCGGAGCCCGCAGTCGATCGGCGGCTCGCCGGTCACCATCCACCTGTACGTCGAGGACGTGGACGCCACCGTGGCCCGGGCGGTCGCCGCCGGGGCCCGGATCACGCGCCCGGTGGCCGATCAGTTCTACGGCGACCGGAACGGCGGGCTGGTCGATCCGTTCGGGCACGTCTGGTTCGTGGCGACGCACAAGGAGGACGTGCCCGCCGAGGAGCTGGACCGGCGCGCCGCCGCCCAGCACTCCCACCCCTGAGGAGGATGGCTTCTCCCTCCTCCCGGTGCCCGAGCTCCTCGTCCGTCGAGATGACGGGCGTGGCCATTCGCTGCCGCCACGCGCCGGAGGCTAGCCTCACCCAGGAATGACCTCCGAGCCGCTCAGGCGGCGATCAGCGCGATGGCCACGAGCAGGGCGGCGATGCCCGCGCCCTGGGGGCGGGTGACCCGCTCGCGGAGGAGCAGGGCGGCGAGCGCCAGGGTGCTGGCCGGATACATCGAGGCGAGGACCGCCGCGGCGTCGAGGCGTCCGGCGTGGCCGGCGAGGACGAAGAAGACGTTCCCGCCGGCGTCGAGCACGCCGGAGAGCAGCGCGAGCGGCGTGCCCCCGCGCGCCGGCGTCCAGGGCCGGCGCCGGGCGAGCGCCACGGCGAGCACCAGGGCGAGCGACGTCGTCCGGGCCACCGCGACCGGCCAGAGCGCGCCGCCGGCCGACCCGGCGTGCATGAAGACCAGGAAGCCCCCGAACCCGACGCCGGCGACGAGCGCCAGCCCCAGGCCTCCCCTGCCCTCGCCGCGGGGCTCCGCGCCCGCCACGAGCCAGATGCCGGCCAGCGCCAGGGCGAAGCCGAGCAGCTTCGACGCCCCCGGGACCCCCTCGGAGAGCGCGCCCCAGGTCGCCGGGATGGCGGCCGCCAGCACCGCCGAGACCGGAGCGACGACCGACATCCGGCCCACCGCCAGGCCGCGGTAGAGCGCCCCGAGCCCCATCGCCCCCGCGGCGCCCGCCGCCATCGCCCAGCCCAGCGACGCGATCGGGGGTGCCGGCTCGCCCCGAAGGAGCGCGACGCCGGCGACCATCGCCAGGCCCGACGCCAGGCCGAGCGCCAGCACGCCGAGCACCGGGGCGCGACGCGACGCGAGGCCGCCGCAGAAGTCCCCGCCGCCCCAGGAGGCGGCGGAGACGATCCCGAGGAGCGAGGGGGCGAGGGAGGGGGGCATGGAGGTGTCGGAGTGGCGGGGGCAGAGGAGACGGTCAGAACGGACGCACGAAACGGTTGTACGATGACTTCACGACGCCGGGCCATCCGTGCACGGGTTCGTTGACGAGAGAGCGCTCTCGTGGCCCGCTGGCCGGGGGGCCGCCCCCCTGATCCCGCCTCGCCCGCGGACGCGGCGGGCTCCTCCGAGGGAGGGCGACCACGTGCCGCGACGACAGGCGCGGCGCGCGCCTTCACCATCTCTCGCGTGACCGGGCCGGCGCTCCGGGCGAGCGAGCGCGAGCGCCGGGGACCGGTCGTGAGGCCCATGTCCGCGTCCGCCCAGACCACCCGAGTCCTCCGCGAGCCCGGGCCCGCCCCCGTCGCGGCGGCGGTGCCTGGGCCGAGGGGAGGCGGGATCCACGTCCCGGCCGCGGCGGCGGTGGTGGCGCTCCTGGTCCACCTCGCCTGCGGCGATCGCTACGGCGTGTTCCGCGACGAGATGTACTTCCTCGCCTGTGGCCGGCACCTCGCGTGGGGATACGTGGATCAGCCGCCGGTGATCGCCGTCCTCGCGCGCCTCGCCGCGGAGCTCGCCGGCACCACGGTGACGGGGCTGCGCTGGCCGGCCTACCTGGCCCACGCGGCGACGATCGCGCTCACCGCCCGGCTCGCCGCGCGGCTCGGCGGAGGCCGCGTCGCCCAGGCGCTCGCCGCCGTGGTCGCGCTCGCCTCGCCGGCGCTGCTCGGCGCCACGCACCTCCTCACCATGAACGCGCTCGAGCCGCTCCTCTGGACCGCGACCGCGCTGTCCGTGCACCGGGCCGTCGAGGGCGACCGCCGCGGCGGATGGCTCCTCGCCGGCGCGTGCGTGGGCGTCGGCCTGCTCAACAAGTACTCGATCGTGCTCTGGGTCCTCGCCCTGCTCGCCGGGCTCCTCGCGACGCGGGCGCGCCGCGCCCTCGCCAGCCCCTGGCTGCTGGCCGGCGTCGCCCTCGCGGCGGCGCTCGCCCTCCCGAACTTCGTCTGGCAGGCGCGGCGCGGTTTCCCGATGCTCGAGCTGCTCGGGCACATGGGGGAGAAGAACGCGGAGTTCCGGTGGCTCGGCTACGCGACCGAGGTCGCCTACGAGCAGGGCCCCGCCACGGCGTTCGTCTGGATCGCCGGGCTGGGGTCGCTGCTGCGCGATCGCCTGGGGGGCCGCCGGTGGCTCGGCCTCGCCTTCCTGGTCGTCGCCATCGGCATCGGCCTGCTGCACGGGAAGCCGTACTTCCTCGCGCCCGCCTTCCCGGCGCTGCTCGCGGCCGGCGCGTGCGCGATGGCAGGGACGGGTCCCCGCCCCTCGCGCGCGGCGATCGCGACTGGCGCGGTCGCCCTGCTGAGCGGCGTCCTCGCCGCCCCCTTCTCCCTCCCGGTCCTGTCGCCACCCGCGTACCAGGCCCTCCTCGCCCGCCTCGGGATGAGGGGCAACGCGCCCAGGGAGAAGCTCGACGTCGGCGCGCCGCTGCCGAGCTTCTTCGCCGACCAGCTCGGCTGGCCCGCCCTGGTCGCCGCGGTCGCCCGCGCCCGGGACGCGCTGCCGCCGGAGCAGCGCGCCCGCACGGCCGTCTTCGCCCAGGACTACGGGCTCGCCTCGGCGATCGACCTCTACGGTCCCGGCCTCGGCCTCCCGCGGGCCACGAGCGGGCACAACAGCTACTGGTACTGGGGGCCGCCACCCGACGACGCCGCCGCGGTGCTCCTCGTCGGGCCGCTCGACCACGACTACGCGGTCGCGCGCCGGCTCTGCCGGAGGCTGGCGCCCGTCGGCGAGACGCCCGACTCGTCGTGGAACATGCCCTACGAGCGCCGCCGGCCGATCTACGCCTGCACGGAGCTGGCGGCGCCGTTCTCCAGCGCGTGGGGGGAGCTCCGCTACATCTACTGAGCGTGGAGACGCCGGCCGGTGGCGCGCGGGGACCCTGCGCGACGCGGGCGACCCCGCCCCGCCTACTTCGCGTCCCCGTCCATCAGGCGCCCCATCGCCTCCCGGCCATCCTCCCGCATGCCCTTGGCCGCGCCGAGGCGGTCGGGGGTGGTCCGGTTCTGGCTGGCCTTCCACTTCCCCTCGATGCGCGTGATGGTCAGCTCCACGCCGACGATCCCCTTCAGCATGCCGTCGAGGTAGTCCGGCGGAGCGTCGCTCACCTTCCACGGCTGCCCGCGACCGCGCTCCTGCCGCTCGGTGAGGCGGGTCACGACGTCCAGGAGGCGCTCCCGCTCCTGGAAGAATCGCACCGGGCCGTGGACGTGGACGGCCAGGTAGTTCCAGGTCGGCACGACCCGGCCGGTCTCGCGCTTCGAGGGGTACCAGGACGGCGTCACGTAGCCGTCCGGGCCCAGGACGATGGCGAGCGCCGGCGAGCCCTCGGCCGTCGCGCTCCACTGACCGTTCGGGCGCGCCAGGTGCCCGAGCAGCCGGCCGAGCGGGCCTGGCTCCGGCTCGAGGAGCACGGGGATGTGGCTCGCGTCGAGCCCGCTCGACCCGGTCGTCACCAGGGCGACGAGCCCGGCGGCGCGGATGGCCTCGTGGAGCACCTCGACGCGGGTCTCGGCGAAGTGGCTGGGGACGTACATGGCCTAGAACGTATGCACGAACAGCCCGCTCCGCAGCTTCGGCTCGAACCAGGTGCTCTTCGGCGGCATCAGCTTCCCCGCGTCGGACACGGCGATGAGCTGCGCGATGCCGGTGGGGAAGAGGTGCAGGGCGAGCGACCAGCCCTCCTCCCGCACCCGCCTCTCCAGCTCCCCGGCCCCGCGGATCCCGCCCACGAAGTCGACGTCCCTCGAGGTCCGCGGATCCTGGATCCCGAAGAGCGGGGCGAGGAGCAGGTCCTGGGCGATCGAGCAGTCGAGCGAGGCCACCGGATCGGCGGCGTCGAACGTCCCGGGGCGGGCCCTGGCCCGCCACCACCGCCCGCCCAGGTAGAGGCCGAAGGTCCGCGGCCCCTCCGGCGCCGGCGACGCCGCGGGCTCGACGTCCATCACCCCGCGCAGCGCGGCCAGCAGCGCGTCGGGATCCCGCCTCCGCGGATCCCGCACCAGCCGGTTGTAGGCCAGGATCTGCATCTGGTCGTGGGGGAAGACCACCGCCAGGAACGCCCCGTGCTCGCCAGACCGGCCCCGCCGCGCGGCGTGGACCCGCGAGGCGGCGGCGGAGCGGTGGTGACCGTCGGCCACGTAGAGCGCGGGCACGGCGCGGAAGAGGGCCTCGATCCGGCCTCCGAGCGCGGGCGGCACCACCCAGAGCTGGTGGCCCACGCCGTCGGGGGTGACGAGGTCGTACTCCGGCGCGCCGCGCTTCGCCTCCTCCACCGCCCGGTCGATCTCGGCCACCGCCCGGTAGGTGAGGAAGACCGGCTCGTCGTGGGCGGAGAGCGCCTCGACGTGGCGGACCCGGTCGTCCTCCTTGTCCGCCCGGGTCTTCTCGTGCTTCTTGATGACGTCCCGGTCGTACTCCTCCACCGAGGCACAGGCCACCAGCCCGGTCTGCCGGTGGCTCCCCATCCGCTGGGCGTAGACGTAGAGCCGCGGCTCGGGGTCCTGGCGGAGCACGCCCCGGCCCACCAGCTCGGCCAGGTTCGCCGCCCCCTTGGCGTAGACCGGCGCCGAGTGCTCGTCGACGCCGGCGGCGAGATCGATCTCCGGGCGGGAGACCCGCAGGAAGCTGTCCGGGTTCCCGGCGGCGAGCGCGCGCGCCTCGGCGGTCGAGACCACGTCGTAGGGCGGGGATGCGACCTTGCCGGCCAGCGCGGGAGACGGGCGCAGCGCGCGGAAGGGAGCGAGGGTGGCCATCCGGGATCTCCTGGGCCGGCCTCCGGGCCGGGCCGCACTGCGTACCAGAACCGGTCCCTCATCCCCAGAGCTTCTCGTCCCGACCCTTGAGGACTCGCCCGCAGAGGGCGCAGACCTTGATCCGGCCCCCGGCGGCCGCGCTCCGGCCGTCGGCGTAGACGTGCTCGCAGCCCTCGAGGAGACGGGTCTCCTCGGCGCGGAGCGCCGCCAGCGCGCGGTCGTGCTTCGCGATCTCCACCCGGAGCTCCTCCCGCCGGGCGAGCCGTTCGGCCTGGGTCACGGGGCGCCTCCTCGAGCCCCCTCCGGCTCGCGAGTCTAGCGGGGACGGGGGCCGGTTGTCTCCCGGGCGGAGGGGGGCGCGCTGCCCTCGAGCGCTGGCCCGTGGTAGAGAGTTCGTTCCTCGAGGTCTCGATGAGCGCCCGCCTGCGCCCGGCCCTTGCCCTGCTCGCCCTCGCGCTCGCCCCGCCGGCGCTCGCCAGGGCGCCGGCCGCCGCCGCGCCCGCTCCGCCCGCGCGCGAGGCGCCCCGCGAGGCGCCCATGGGCGACGAGGAGAAGGCCTTCTGCGCGAGCGAGCTCACCGTGCTCGAGAACCGGACCCACCTCTTCCGGGAGCAGGGCCTGGCCCAGGCCGAGATCGAGAAGCGCAACCAGGGCCCCCGGGCCGACCTGGCCGACTGCCGGACGCGCTTCCGCGTGGAGCAGCGGCGCGGGGCGGAGGAGCAGGAGGACCTGGCCGAGGTCGACCGCCGCGCCGGGCCGAACGCGACCGAGCTCGAGCGGGAGCGGCTCTGGCGGCAGGTCCGGCGCGAGCGGCTGGCGACCCGGCCGCCCGGCAGCCTCACGCCCGAGGAGCGGCAGGAGCTCGCCGCCGGCCTGCGGGACGAGGTGGCGGCCACGCACAAGGCCCTCGACTCGACCCACTCCCGGAACCGGGACTTCATGCGCCAGGTCCACTCCGCCCTCGCCTGCTACCACGGCGACCGGCGCGCCCACCTGCGGGTCGAGATCTCGCACGAGGAGAGCCTGCTCAAGGTGGGCACGGGCGACAGCACCCGCCTCTACGCGCTCAAGTCCGATCTCCGGCAGTCCGAGGAGGTCCTGGAGCGGAGCCGCGAGGCCGCCAAGGAGTTCCCGGACGGCCTCGCGCGCTGCACCGAGCCGCACACCGCGGTGCTCGCCCACTGCCTCTCCATCGGCTTCGAGGGGAAGAAGCCGGAGCCGGCCTGCGGGGCCGAGGAGATCCAGCAGTACATCCGCTTCATCAAGTGATCCCCGTCGCGGGGCCTCCCGAGCTCCCGCGCGAGGCACCGTCCCTCCTGGCGGGCGCGCAATATCTGCGGCATTTCGACGCATCCTCGCGTGTCCTGCGCTCAAGGTACACGCCGGTGACAAACCCCCGGCCGCCCGACCTCGAAAATCCCCTGAAATCCACGGGTCGCGAAAGATCGACCGGATAGGGCGGCACATCGGTTGCTCTTGTCCCAGCGCAAGAACGCCACTGGTGTGTTCGCACGCCTCGGTCCCGGCCTCCGGGACCTTCGCGTCTCGCGGCACGCCCGGTCCCGGAGAGCCCCGCGATGCCCACGACGAAGACCGCCGCTGCCCTCGCCGCCGCCCTGCTCGCCGCCGCCACCGGCTGCGGGAAGGCGCGCCCCATCGTCGACGAGAGCAGGACGGCCGCCGCCGCCTGCACCGGCTGCCACGGCGACGCCACCCGCCCCGAGGCGAGCGCGCTGCTGCAGGCCGCCCCGCCCCGCACCGCCACCGGCGCCTCGCCGGGCGCGCACCAGGTCCACCTGCACGCCGGGCCGTTCCGCTCCGCCATCGACTGCGCCGAGTGCCACGTGGTCCCGACCTTCCCCGAGCACCAGACCGGGAAGATCGAGGTCACGTTCGGCCCGCTCGCCACCAGCGGCGGCGCGGCCGGGACCTACGCGGGCGGGACCTGCGCCGTCTACTGCCACGGCGCCACCCTGAACGCCGGCGGGGCCACCACCGCGCCGAGCTGGACCGGCAGCGGCCTCAACTGCTCGAGCTGCCACGGCGACCCGCCCCCCTCGCACGCCCCGAGCTCGACGCAGTGCTCGACCTGCCACCCCGGGACCGTCAACGCCGACGGGTCGATCAACGTCGCCGGCGGGCTCCACATCAACGGCCAGGTGGACGTGGCCAACGCCCACCCGGCCGGCTGGGCCGACCCGACCCAGCACGGGTACGCGGCGAACAAGGGGATCTCCGCTTGCCAGGCCTGCCACGGCACCGACTTCGACGGTGGCACGACCGGCGTCTCCTGCAACGCCTGCCACGCGAGCAACGGCCAGGCGGCCTGGCAGGCCAACTGCACCTTCTGCCACGGGACCCAGCTCGCGACCTACACCGCGGCGAGCCTGGCGAAGGCCGCCCCGCCCGTCGGCACCCAGGGCGAGACCGCCACCACCACCCGCGCCGTCGGCGCCCACCAGGCCCACCTCACGCCGGGGCCGCTCTCGAGCGGGGTCGCCTGCACCGACTGCCACGCGATCCCCGCCGATCTCACGCACGTCACCGGGACCGCCACCGTGACCTTCGGGGCGGGGGCCACCCAGGGCGGGGCCAGGCCCACGTGGAACGGGGTCGGCTGCGCCGCCACCTACTGCCACGGCTCCACGCTGAACGCGGGCGGGACCCACACCACCCCGGTCTGGACGGGCGGCTCCGCCGAGGCCGCCTGCGGCTCCTGCCACGGCGCCCCGCCCCCCGCCCCCCACCCGTCGAGCGCCGACTGTGGCTCCTGCCACACCGGTTACACCGCCACGAGCGTCAACCCGGCCACGCACATCGACGGCGTCGTGCAGGTGGCGAGCCTCACCTGCACCTCCTGCCACGGCGACGCCACCCGGGCGGCCAACCCCGCCGCCCCGCCGCTCGGCACGCACGGCGAGACCGCGACCACCTCCCCCGCGGTCGGCGCCCACCAGGCCCACCTCGCCCCCGGCCCGCTCTCGAACGGCGTCGCCTGCGCCGAGTGCCACGTCGTGCCCACGTCCACCGCGCACTCCAACGGCGTGGTCGACCTCACGTGGGGGACGCTCGCCAGCTCCGGCGGCGCGACGCCGAGCTGGAGCGCCACCTCGCTCAGCTGCGCCAACTACTGCCACGGGCAGACGCTCAACGCCGGCGGAACGCACACCAGCCCGGTCTGGACGGGCGGCTCCGCCGAGGCCGCCTGCGGCTCCTGCCACGGCCTCCCGCCGCCCCCGCCCCACACCACCAGCGCCGATTGCGGCTCGTGCCACGCCGGCTACACCGCGACGAGCGTGAACCCGGCCACGCACATCAACGGGACGGTGGACGTGACCAGCGCCCACCCGGCCGGTTGGTCGGATCCCACCCAGCACGGCTACACCGTCAACCGGCAGGGGCTCTCGACCTGCAAGACCTGCCACGGCTCGAACCTCGACGGCGTGGGGGGCACCGGCCCGAGCTGCGACAGCTGCCACTCCACCGCCGGGGTCACCGCCTGGTGGAGCAGCTGCACCTTCTGCCACGGCAATGCCACCACCGGCGTGGCCTCCCCGCCGGTGGACACCCAGGGCGGGAGCCTCACCTCGAACGTCTCGGTCGGCGCGCACGCCGTCCACGTGGGCACCGCGCTGATGACCGGGATGACCTGCGCCCAGTGCCACCCGGACCGGACCGGCTCCAACGTGATCACCGACCCGACCCACATCGACGGGAACGGGATCGCCGAGGTGACCTTCGGCGCGCTGGCCAAGACCGGTGGCGCGGCCGCGACCTACACCCGGACCAGCGCCACCCAGGCCTCGTGCGCCACCGTCTACTGCCACGGCGGCTACACCGGCGGGGCGAACGCCACCGTGAGCTGGACCTCGACGGTGGCCCTCTCCTGCACCTCCTGCCACGGCCTCCCGCCGAGCACCGGCCACCACTCCGACCACTCCGGCCGCTCCTGCGGCGACTGCCACCCGGGCTACACCCGGACCACGGTCAACCCGGCCACCCACATCGACGGGAGCAAGGAGGTCGGGAACAACATCACGAGCTGGAACCCGACCACCAAGCAGTGCGTGGGCTGCCACGGCAGTGCCACCTGGTAAGCGTCCGCTGGCTGGCGCTCGCCTGCCGCGCCCGGCCTCGGCTGGCGGGCGCGGCGCGGCGTGGCGCCTCGCAGGAGGTGGGGAAAGGTGATCCCGATCATTTCGCACTGGCGCTGTACCTTGATCGTGGTCAATCATCCCCGGCCGTGACAAGGGCATCCTGCGGGAACATCCGGCGTTCCCGGGCGCGCCAATCCGCCCGTCGAGGATCCTGAGGACCCCCACAATGCGCATCGACCGTAACTCGACACTGGCGGTGATCGCCGCCGCCCTGCTCGCCGCCTGCGGCACGAGCCGCGAGGTCAGCAGCAGCGAAGGCGAGGGCGTCATCAACTGCACCGCCTGCCACGGCGACGCGACCCGTGCCAGCAACCAGGCTGCGCCGCCCGTCGACAGCCACGGGAACACCAGCACCGATGCGCCGGGCGTCGGCGCGCACCAGGCTCACCTCTTCGGGAACGCCACGGCGCCCATCTCCACCGGCGTGCCGTGCAGCTCCTGCCACGCCCCGGTGTCCGATCTGTCGCACCTGACCGGCTACCCGGCCGCCACCGACTTCAGCGCCGGCCTCGGCGTCGCCGACGGCGCCACCGCCACCTACGCCGGCACGGGCGACAAGACCTGCGCCAACTACTGCCACGGCGCGACGATGCTCGGCGGCGACCAGATCGCCAAGTGGGCGCCCCCGACCGTCCTCACCTGCACCTCCTGCCACGGCATGCCGCCGCCGAGCGGGAAGCAGACCCTGGTCGGCGGCCAGCCGAGCGGCGTCACCGTCCACCAGTTCCACGCCGGCTTCATGGACTGCTTCCAGTGCCATGGCGACACCGCCGGGCCGCTCCACACCCTCTCGCCGGCCGGCCTGGCCAAGCACGTGAACGGGGTGAAGGACGTCCGGTTCCGCACCGCGGCCAACACCGCCGACCTGCCCGTCGTCTGGGACCCGGTCGCCGGGAGCTGCTTTAGCAGCGCGATCGGCTGCCACGACACCACCACGCGCACCTGGCGCCAGTAGCCGCGGGATCCCGCGGACGCGGATCGAGACGGGCCGGGGCGCTCCCCCGGCCCGTCGTCGTTTCAGGCGTCGAGGCGCGCCACCTCGGGGAAGCGGTCGATCATCTCCGCCCCCTCGGCCACCAGCCGCTCGCCCGCCTCGGCGAGCGCCTCGATCGACGCGAAGCCGAAGCCGCCGACGTTCCGGAGCTTGCGGGAGAGGACCACCAGCCGTCCCGCCACCACCACCAGGAGCCCGAACCCCTCGCGGTGCATGCGGAGCAGGACCTGGCAGGGCACCCCGGTCCGCCGCTCGATGGACCCGCCGACCGCCCGGTGGAAGAGCTCGAGCCGCCAGAAGACGTCCGGGTCGGGTTCGTCCTCCGGCTCCGGCCCGGAGCCGGCGTGGACCAGCGGCTCGAGGAGCTGGAAGTCGGTCCTCCCGTCCCACTCGCCGCCCTCCTCGGCGCGGAACTGGCGCACCAGCTCCGGGAGGAACGCGCTCTGCTCCGGGTCGCCCGCGGCTGCGCCGATCATCGGTGGGACCTCTCCGGGACCGGCCGTTGCACGGAGCGCGCCAGGGGCACCACCCAAGGGAACCGCGCCAGAACGCGGCTTCCGCGGGGCGTGAACCCGCGCGAGCCCGAAAACCGTTCGCGCCGGTGGACGACGGGCGGGCAGCGCGCCGCGCCCGCGGCCCGTCAGGCCCGCGCCGCCAGCCACTCGCGCGCGTCCTCCAGATCCTCGAAGGCGGCCTGCTCGCCGGGCGGGAGGAGGCGGGCGCGATCGTACGCCCGCCGGCGAAGCCCGCTCAGCCCCACCAGGGCCTCGGCCCTGAGCTTTCCCTCCACCTGCTCGCCGAACCGGAGGACCGCCTCGTCCGCCTCGTCGCTCTGGCCGGCGCCGCTGACGTCGACGAGCAGCAGCACCGAGCGCTCGGGCGCGGCGACCACGGCGCTCGCCGCCGCGAGGAGCCCGGCCGCGTGCTCCCGAGGGCTCGCGTTCGCCAGGTTGAGGTAGAGGATCCGCTTCCCCTTGTGCTCGATGAACCGAAGCAGGTGCACGTCGCTCCCCCCGAAGCTCGCCACCACCCTCTGACCCCATTCTAGCCCCGATGTGACCATCCGGGTGCCATGCCGCTCGCCCCACCCCGCGGGACGGCTCCGCGGGAGGCCGGCGGGGCGCGCCATTTGCTTGCGCTTCGGCTCCCCTCCTGTCAGGTTCCCGGTCCTCGCGGGGCCGCCCCGGCCCGCCGGAGCCCAACCATGAAGCGAGAGCCCAGCGATCAGCGGATCGCCCTCTTCATCGACTTCGAGAACCTCGTCACCCGGACCGGGATCGCCCCGGAGTCCTTCGACCTGCAGCCGGCGCTCGACACCCTGCTGGAGAAGGGGAAGGTGGTCTTCCGCCGCGCCTACGCCGACTGGACCCGCTTCGCCCCGGCCACCCGCCGCCTGCACGACAAGGGGGTGGAGCTGGTGGACGTGCCGCCCTCGAACCAGGCGGGGAAGAACGGCGCCGACGTCCGGCTGGTGATCGACGCGCTCGAGCTCTGCTACCTGCGCGAGCACATCGACACGTTCGTGATCGCCTCGGGCGACTCCGACTTCTGCCCCCTCGCCTACAAGCTCCGCGAGAACGACCGGATCGTGATCGGGATGGCGGTGCGGGAGGCGACCAGCCCCCTCTTCGTCAAGGCCTGCGACGAGTTCATCTACCTGCGCGCCGGCGGGCAGAAGCGGCGCGAGGCGGGCGGCAAGGAGAAGGAGCGCCCGAAGGAGAAGGTGATCCCGGAGGTGGCGCGCGAGGCGGTGGCGGCGATCCTCTCGCGGGCCGCCGGCCCGGTGAATCCGTCCGCGATCAAGGGCGCGATCGTCCGGCGCGAGCCGGACTTCGACGAGCGGGAGTACGGCTTCTCGTCCTTCAACCGCCTGCTCGAGGCGATGGAGGCGGAGGGGCTCCTCCGCCGCGAGCAGGGGGCGAAGGGGCAGTGGTACGTGACCCCTGCCGCCTGACGGGCGGCCCGCGCGCCGCTCGCTAGGCCGGCTTCGGCGGCTCCGCGGCCGGTGCCTTGGCCGGGGCCGGGGCGGCGGGCTCGAGCTTCTTCGCCATCCGCTCCAGCTGCCGGGCCAGGTTCTGGACCGGCACGCGCGAGGTGGAGGCGATCGCGTTCACCGCGGAGCCGGGCATCTCCGCCACCCGCTTCACCGCGCTGGCGCGGAGGTTCTCGGCGCGCGCCTTGAGCTCCTCGATCCGCTTGCGCAGACCGTGGGTGGTCCAGTCCTCCTTCGAGACGCGCTCCAGGGCGGCGTCGAGCTCATGCAGCGCCTCGTTCCCGGCGCCGAGGGCGCGGCGGAGGCGGCCGATCGCGTCCTGCTCCATGGCGTCGAGCCGCGACTGGAGGGTGGCCACCCTCCGCTGCGCGGTGCTCGCGCCCGTCCGCTGGGTCTGGGTGGTCGCCTCGGGCATGGCTCCTCCTCGCGTCGCGCCCGCACGCGGGCAGTCCGACGGTCACGGTGAGTGGCGATCGTGCTCCTCGACGCAGCACAGCATAGGCGCGCTCCGCCCGCCCGGAGCGCGACCTCTGGGGTTGCGCGCGCGGGGTTCTCCCTGAAGCGGGATCCACTGTCAGACCCGGGTGCGACGCTGTCTCCCGTGCGACGCTTCGTGACGCTCGACATCGAGACGGTGCCCGACGAGGCGCTGGTCTCGGCCGTCGACGGCGAGCCCGGACGTCCCTACCCCGAGCAGCTCGGCCGCCTCCTCGCCGAGCGGCGCGCCAGGACAGGCGGCCGCAGCGACTTCCTGCCGCTCCCCTACCACCGGCCCGTGGCCGCCTGCCTCCTCGAGGCCGTCGAGGACGGGGGCATCCTCTCCGTCGCGGACGCCTGGGCCTGGACCGACCGGCGTGAGCCCGAGCCGCGCTTCCTCGAGGACACCTGGGGGCGGCTCGAGGGGGCGTCGCTGGTCACCTTCCACGGGAAGGGGTTCGACCTCCCGGTCCTCGAGCTCCGCTCGATCAAGTTCGGCATCCCCACGCCCACCTGGTTCGCCCTGGCCCGGCGCGACGGCTCGGAGCACCTCGACCTGCGCGAGCTCCTCGCCGGACAGGCCACCCCCGCGCCACTCGACCTCTACGCCAAGCTGGTCGGCCTCCCGGGCAAGGAGGACGTGGCGGGCGCGGACGTCCAGGCGCTCTACCAGGCGGGGGCGCTGGACCGGATCGCCGCGTACTGCATGACCGACGTGGTCCAGACCTTCCTCCTGCTGCTGCGGGTGCGGCTGGTCGAGGGGTCGCTCACGCCCGACGGCTACGCGGAGAGCGTCGAGCAGGCCCGCCGGGCCCTGCCGCGGCTCTTCGCCCGGCGGCTCCGCCCGGCCGAGCGGGCGGTGCTGGACGGGTTCCTCGACCGCTGCGCCCGGTTCTTCGGCGAGGCTCGCCCGGAGCGGCGCGCGGACGCAGGGTGATCGCCTCCGCGTACGTCCCGCGCGTACCAGGGTGCTCCCGACCCCTTGCTCGTCCCGAGCAATGACGCAGGGTTACGGTGGCACCGGCGCTGCATTCACCGGGGGGCGAGCATGGCGTCGCGCGCCCTCCAGCGAAAGCCCGGCCCCTTCGCCGCCGCCATCCACGCCCTCTCGGCGCGGAGCGATCCCGCCTGCCTCCTCGACACCGCCGGGACCATCCTCTTCGTGAACGACGCCTGGGAGCGGTCGGCGCGCGAGCACGGCGTGGCCGAGCGCTGCGGCGCCGCCATGCTGGTGGGCTCCCGCCTCGTCGACCACGTGGCCGGGGAGGAGCCCCGGCGCGTGATCTCTCTCCTGGTCGCGCGGGCCCTCCAGCGCCGCCCGGGCGAGGGGCCGGTGGTGCTCACCAGCGAGAACAACGGGCCGGACGTGGCGCGGCTGGTCGCCACCCGGGTCGAGCCGGTGCGGGCGGACGGCGGGCTGGTGGTGGGGGTCTCGCTGGTGCACGCCCTGGTGCGCGAGCGCCCGGCGGCGGAGGTGTACGCGCCGGTGGACGCGGGCGAGCGAGAGTGGCGCAGCCGGGGCGGCGTGCTCGAGCAGTGCAGCTGCTGCCGGCGTACGCGGCGGCCCGACGCGCCCGAGGACTGGGACTTCGTGCCCGGCCTGGTCGCGGCCACCCCCACGGACGCCGCCTTCGTGCACTGCCCCCTCTGCCGCGAGCTGCACGTGCCCGGCGGGCTCGCGGACGCCGACGGGCCGTCCGCGAGCCGCTGAGCCGGAGGGCGGCTACCGGGGCGAGCGCTTCGCCCGGCGCTTGCGCTTCACGCTCAGGCGGCGCTTGCTGGCGGCGCTCGCGCGCTTGGTCTTCGACCGGTTCGAGATCTTCCGCTTGGAACGGTTCCCACGCTTCGCGGCCATTTCGGCTCCTTCGGTGCGGTGCTGCGTGAACGTGCGCCGCTGGCTGGCCGGCGCGGGCTTCGGCCTCACTCCAGCCAGTCTCGCTCCTTCAGCTTCCGCGGCAGGTACTCCTCGGTGATGAAGCTGATCCCGCGCCGCGAGAGGGCCTCGAGCTCGTACTTCTGGCCGGAGCGAACCATCTCCGAGATCTCCCGCTGCCACCGGTCGTCCTTGAACCAGGGGTAGGCGAGCATCTGCTTGGCGCGCGACTGGTCCTGGTCGTTCATCTGGATCGCCACGTTCGACGGCAGCTGGAACTTCCTCTTGTCGAACGAGGACAGCCCGATGAAGCGCGCCTTCGGCACCGCCATCCGCATCGACTCGTAGGCGAGGTTGATCGAGCCCTGCTTCAGCACGGAGTAGATGTAGAAGCCCCACGGGTCGTTGTCGACGAGCACGTACACGTCGAGGCCGAGCTCCGCGTGGAGCCGCTGGACCAGCCGGCGCACGCCGCGGGGCGGCTGCCCCTGGCCGGTGACGATGACGCACTTCTCGCGCTGCCAGAACTTGTCCTCGTTGAACCGCTTCCAGACGGCGTCCTTCTCGATGAGCAGGACGTACTTCGCCTCGGTCTTGCCGAACTGGACGACGTGCTCCTCCACGATGGAGGGTACGGACCAGCCCCCGGACCCCATCCGCCGCAGGTCGATGCTGTCGCCCGAGTCCCGGATGGTCATCGGGCCGACCATCGACCCGCGGCCGGTGGCGAAGAGGTGCAGCTCCTCGCGGAGCGAGTCGATCGCCACCTCCAGATCCTCGATGATGGGATCCGACTCCTCCTGCTCCTCGAAGGTGTTCTGCTTGGTCTCCCCGAGGGCGTGCTTCGTCATGTAGTAGAGGTCGCGGATGCTCGTCGTCTTCCCCGCGTCGATGAGCTCCTTGCAGGCCTCCGAGACCAGGAACGTCTGCATGAACTTCTTCGCCATCGAGACGTTGAAGAAGTAGCGCTTCTGCTTCTGGTCCTTGAGCTCGATCAGCCGCTTGCGCTTGTTGAACTCGACGTTCGCCAGGGAGCGGATGGGGATCTCGACGAAGGGGTTCTTCCCCCCCTTCACGCTCCGCATGACGGCGTCGGCGAGCTTCTCGATCTTCTGGATCGTCTTCTTGTCCACCGCGTCGAGGCGGGCCATGGCTTACTCCTGCTCCTCCTCGGCCCGGCGAGGCCGCCTGGTGACCTTCTTCGACTGCTCCTCGAGCGCGGCGTCCTGCTCCGCCAGCTCCTGCTCCGTGACCCTGCTCGCCAGCCGGAGGAACTCGCGCTTGATGGGATCGGGGCTCTTCTTCGTGATCTTCCCGAGCGCCTGGGCCACCTCCTGGATGTAGAGCTCGAAGATGGAGCGGCGCTGGGCCTGGTAGTCGGCATGCTGCTTCTTCCGGATGTGGGCGGCGAGCTTGCGGCCGCACTCCTGGGCGGCGAGCTGGATCTCCCGGACGATCTCCGGGTAATGGGCCACCGCCTCCTTGGCCTCGCTGGTGAACGGCACCCAGACGCTGGCGATGTGGACGAGGAGCGCCATCGGGCCGACCGGGAGCGAGCCCTTCGGCTGGCTGAGGAGGTAGTTCCGCCAGTCGGTCTTGACGATCGCCTCGGTCATCCCGCAGGCCCCGCGCTGGAAGAGGAGGGGGACGCGGTTGGCGAAGCGGAAGAGCTCGACGGGCTTGTCGGCCGGCCAGCTCCCGCCGAACGCCAGCCCCACCTCCACCTGGAAGGGGTTGCCGCGGTAGACCTTGGGCGGGCGGGTGACGCTGGCGATGAAGTAGTTGTGCCCCTTGATCTTCTCGACCCCCTCCTCGGGCGTCGCGTCGGGCACCTCGGGCGCCTCCGCCTTGGCCTCCTTCTCCTTCCTCGAGGCCTTCTTCTTCCCCGCCCGGTCGAGATCGAGCTGCTCCTCCTCCTCCGGCCCCTCGGTCTCGATCACGTTGAGGAAGGAGATGAGCCCCTTGCGCATCAGCACGTCGCCGATGGGGGAGAGGACCTGGGTGGGCGGGGCCATGATCCGGGTGGCCTGGATCGCCTTGTGGAGCCGGTCGGCGAGCTCGCGATCCTCCGCCAGGTCGCGGGGGCGGACCTTGCCCTTGAGTCCGGCCGCCTTGACGATCTCGTCGGCCACCGACGGGGAGACCCGGGAGAAGGCGGTCTGCAGGAACCCCTTCACGTCGTGGCTCTTCGAGTCGGACGCCATGAGCATCAGGGCGCCCAGCTCCACGCCGTGCGGGTGCGGCTTGATCTCGAGCGCCTCCTTGGGCAGCTCGTCGGTGGCCCGCGGGAAGGAGAGCCGCTCCTGGCGCGGGCGGAGGTAGTGGAAGGTGGCGTGCGGGTTGGAGAGGGCGGTGTGCTCCACGTAGCGGTTCACGAACCGCTGCCCCTGCTGCCAGTTGGCGACGATCTCGAGCTCGATGCGGGTGCCGTTCTCCTGGTGCCAGTCGTCGAGCTGCTCGTCCCGGGTGACCACCGGGTTGTTCTTCCGGGTGTCGATCTGGATCTCGAACCCGTGGGCCGGCTTGCCCTTGCCGATCCGGGAGACCACGCGGATGGGCTGCCCGGTGGTGAGCTGCCCGTACATGGCGGCGGCGCTGATGCCGATCCCCTGCTGGCCGCGGCTCTGCTTCAGCCGGTGAAACTTGGAGCCGTAGAGGAGCTTGCCGAAGATCTTCGGGACCTGGGCCTTCACGATCCCCGGGCCGTTGTCCTCCACCATCACCACGAAGCGCCCCTCGCCCTTGGTCAGCTCGGCGTCCTTGCCGCCCCCCTCGAAGGCCAGGTCGCGGACCTCGACGGTGATCTCGGGGAGGATGCCCGCCTCCTCGCAGGCGTCGAGGGAGTTGTCCACCGCCTCCTTGATGGTGGTGAGCAGGGCCTTGGAGGCGTTGTCGAAGCCGAGCAGGTGGCGGTTCTTGGTGAAGAACTCGGAGATCGAGATCTCGCGCTGCTTGGCCGCCATCTGCTCGGCGGTGGCGCGCCGCTTCGGCCGGGCGGGGGCGGGCGCCTCGGCCGGCGGGGCGGGGGCCGGCCCCTCGGGCGGGGGCGCCGCCTTCAGGGGTCGCGCCGGCGTCCGCCTGGGTGGGCCCCCCCGGGCGGCCGGCCGCGGCGCCGCGGCCACCGCCACCAGCTCGAGCTGGTCGGCCCCCTTGCCGGCGGGCCTCGCCTTCCCCTTCACCGCTGTCGCCTTCCGAGCCGCCATCCTGAGCTAACCTCGCGATATCGCCTGCCATCGCCCTTTAGCACGGCCTCGGGGCGGGCGCGAGAAAGCGGCGGGGGGCGGGCCCCCGGCCGTCCGGCAGGATTGACGGGAGCCGACCAGTGGTTACTCAGGGGGCCATGGCCTGGACCGAAGCAGAGCGCCCGCGCGGCATCACCTCGACGAAGGTTCCCGGCGTCGGCCGGAACTACACCAAGACCGCCATGCTGATGGCGTTCCTCATCGCCATCCTGGCGATCGGGGGCAACCTGGCCGGCGGCTACCACGGGATGCTGCTGTTCGGCAGCCTGGGGCTGATCTTCAACTTCTTCTCCTACTGGTTCTCGGACAAGATCGCGCTGATGGTCCACCGGGCCAAGCCGGTGGGGCGCGAGCAGCTCCCCGAGGTCTACGAGATCGTCGAGCGGCTCACCCGCAAGGCGGGGCTGCCGATGCCCAAGATCTTCGTGATCCCGTCGGAGACCCCGAACGCGTTCGCCACGGGCAGGAACCCGTCGCACGCCGCGGTCGCGGTCACCGAGGGGATCCTCCGGCTCCTCGACCGGCGACAGCTCGAGGGCGTGCTCGCCCACGAGCTGTCGCACGTCCGGAACCGGGACATCCTCATCTCCAGCATCGCCGCGGCGGTGGCCGGGCTCATCTCCTCGCTCGGCTCCATCGTGCGCTGGGGGGCGATCCTGGGCGCCGGCCGGCGCGACGACGAGCGGGGCGGCTCCGGGCTGGAGATGCTCGTCTGGGCGATCCTCGCCCCGCTCATCGCCCTGGTGATCCAGCTGGCCGTCTCCCGCTCGCGCGAGTTCGGCGCCGACGCCTCGGGCGCGGAGCTGGTGGGTGACCCCGAGCCGCTCGCCGAGGCGCTCCTCGCCCTGGAGCGCGGCAACGAGGCGATCCCGTACGAGTACGGCGGCCCGGCCACCGCGCACCTCTTCATCGTGAGCCCCTTCGCCGGGTCGGCGCAGAAGCTCATGAACCTCTTCTCCACCCACCCGCCCATCGAGGAGCGGGTGCGCCGGCTGCGCGAGATGCGGCGCGGCGTCCGGTACTCCTAGCGGTCCGCGCCCCCCGCGGTTGACACCTCCCCGGGGCCCGTGCGAGGCCGGCGGGGATGCCCCGCGGGCGCGCGCCCCTCCTCCTCGGCCTCCTGCTCGCCGCCACCGCGGCCGCCTACCTCCCCGCCCTCGACGGGGAGTTCGTCCTCGACGACCTCAACGCCGTCGCCGACCCGCTGGTGCGGGAGCCGCTCGCCCGCGGGCTCTCCGCCTGGGCCGCCTCGCCCCGGCCCCTGGTCCTCGCCACCTTCGCCCTGAACCACGCGGCGGTGGGGCTCGACCCCCGCGGCTGGCACCTCACCAACCTCGCCATCCACCTCGCCGCCGTCCTCCTCGCCTTCCTCCTCGCCCGCGCCCTCCTCCGCCGCGCCCGCCTCTCCTCCCCCGACCTCCCCGCCCTCGCCGCCGCCGCCCTCTTCGCCCTCCACCCCCTCCAGACCGAGTCCGTCGCCTACCTCACCCAGCGCGCCGAGGCCCTCGCCTCCGCCCTCTGCGCCCTCGCCTTCCTCCTCCTCCTCGCCCGCGACCGGGAGGGCCGTCCCAGGCGCCGCCTCGCCCTCCTCGCCGCCGCCGCCCTCCTCCAGGCCCTCGCCCTGGCGGTGAAGCCCATCGCCGCCACCCTCCCCCTCGCCTGGCTCCTCGCCGCCGTCCTCCTCCCCCTCCCCGAGGAGGACGCCCTCCCCGCCTGGCGCCGCGCCGCCCGCCGCCTCCCCGCCGCCCTCCCCCTCCTCGCCCTCTCCGCACTGGCCGCCCTCCGGGGGCTGGGCGGCGCCGAGGGCTCGGTCCACGCCGGGTTCGGGGTGCCGCGGCTCTCGCCCGCGGCTTACCTCGCCACCCAGCTCCGGGTGATCCCGACCTACCTCCGGCTCCTCGCCTGGCCAGCGGACCAGTGCGGCGACTGGGCCTTCCCCGCCAGCGCCGGCTTCGGCGAACCGGCCGTGATCGCGGGTGGGGCGCTCCTCCTCGGCCTCTGCGCCGCGGCGGTCCTGGCGGCCCGGCGGGCGCGGGGGCGTGAAGGGGACGGGCCGGCCGCCCTGCGCGCCGCCGCCTTCGGCGCCCTGTTCTTCCTTGTCGCGCTCGCCCCGTCCTCGAGCCTGGTCCCGCTCCTCGATCCGCTCGCCGAGCACCGCGTCTACCTCGCGTGCCTCGGGCTCTTCCTGGCGCTCGCCGCCGGCGCGGCGGTCGCCCTCCGGCGGCTCGTCCCGGGCCGCGCCGCCGTGGCGGGGGCGGCGCTGGCGGCTGCGGCCGGCGTGGCGCTCGGGGTCGCCACCGCGCGGCGGAGCGAGGTCTGGGCGAGCTCACTCGCGTTCTGGGCCGACGCCGCGGAGAAGGCGCCCGGGAAGGCCAGGGTGCACATGAACCTCGGTCAGGCCCTCTACGACGACCACCGGCCGGCGGAGGCGCTCGCCCAGTTCCAGCGCGCCCGGGACCTCCGGGGCGACCACACCATCTCCGGCGACACCCTGCTCGCCAACCTGGTCGGGACCTACCTGTCCCTCGGCCGCCTCGACGAGGCCCGGGGCGAGGTCGAGCGGGCCCTCTCGCGCTTCCCGCGCCAGGCGCTCGGCCAGGCGCTCCTCGCCAACGTGGAGTACGTCTCCGGGGACGACGAGGCCGCCGAGGCGGCGGCGCTGCGGGGGCTGCAGGGCGATCCGCGTCAGGGCATCGCCCTCAAGTTCCTGGGGATGGCGAGGGCGCGCCGCGGCGACCTCGCGGGAGCGCTGGGCCCGCTCCGCGCGGCCGCCGCCGCGCACCCGGTGGATCCGATGCTCTTCTGGGAGCTGGGGGCGGTGGAGGAGAGGACCGGCGGGATGGACGCCGCGTGCGCCGCGTACCTCGAGGCGGCGGAGCAGCCGCTCAACGCCACGGTGTCGGCGAGGGCGAGGGAGGCGGCGGGGAGGCTGGGGTGCAGGTGAGGGGAGGCGGGTCGACCGGTCGCCGAGCTCCTCGACGCCCGGCCCGGTGACCGCCCCCGATCCGGGACGAGAACGTGTCGAGGCCTAGAACGAGCAGCTCTGGCTCGTCCCCCCGGCGGCCACCACGAAGCTCGCCGTCAGCGGCCCGCCGGTGGTGGGATCGTAGACCGTCATGGTGTAGGGGCCCGCGGCCGCGGGCGACGTGAACTGGCAGGGGATCAGGCTGGCGAGGCAGGTCGGCGTGGGACCGCCGCACGGGCTGGTCGAGTCGGTGCACGCCTCGACGGTGGGATCGAGGCCGATCTGGCCGGCGCTCACCCCGCTCGTGTCCACGGCGCAGGTGGCGCCGGTCTGGTTGCAGGTCGGGCAGAGCTGAAGGTTCACCGTGACCGCCACCCCGGGCGCCATGTTGGTACAGGGGGCGCCCGGGGTGGACTCCACCTGCGCCGGGGTCTCGGTCTTGCACTTGGTCCCGCAGCCGGCGGCGAGGGCCGCGCCGACGAGGAGGGGGATGGCGATCCGCGGGCTCATGGCTTCCTCCGTGGGCGTACGACGAGCCGTCCGGCGACCCGTGGGGTGAACCTACCCCGGGGCCTGCACCCTTGCCACGGGCGGCTCGCGCCGGGTAGACCTCCTCGAGGAGCCTGGATGCTGGCGATCGAGACCGTGGCGGTGGTGGGCGCGACCGAGGCGGGGACCGCGTGTGCGGTGCTGGCCTCGCTGGCCGGCTGCGCGGTCCGCTTCCACGACCCGGCCCTGGAAGCGCTCGACCTGGCGTTCGAGGCCGTCCGGCGGAAGGTCGAGCTGGCGCTCGCCGCCGGGGCGATCACGCCCTCGGAGCGTCAGCGGATCCTCGACGGCGTCCTCTTCACCCCCGATCTCGAGGAAGCGCTCACCGCCACCGACCTGCTGGTCGAGGCGGATGCCCGCGCGCCCGAGGAGCGGCTCGCCCGCCTCTCCGACCTCCTCCGGGCCAGCGCCGCGGTCGCCGCCGCGGGGGCCACGGCGCCCTCGGTCATCGCCGCCCGGGTCTCCCAGCCCGGCCGCGTCCTCGCCCTCCGCCTCGCCGACGCCCACGGTCCGGTCCCGCGCCTGGAGGTCGCCCCGGTGGACGGGACCTCGCCCCATGTCATCGAGCGGGCGGAGGCCTTCGTCCAGCGCGTGAACCGGGCGGCGCGGGTGGCGAGGGGGTCGTGATCGTCCGGCTCGACGTGATCCCGATCGCGCTCGAGCTGCGCCGGGTGATCGTCGCCGAGGTGATCGGCGGCTTCCACGGGCAGGCGCAGCTGGGGCGCTGGTGGTTCCCCTCAGGGGTGCTCCAGCCCGGCGAGCAGCCCGGCGAGCGGGCCGTGGCGCTGGTGAAGGCCCAGCTCGGGCTCGACCTCGAGGGGGTGGTGGTGGTCGGAACCAGGGCGGAGCGGGTGGGCGACGCCGATCACCTCGCGCTGGTCTTCGCCGGCGCGGTCGCCGGCGGCGAGCCGTTCCCGGCCTCCCCCGTCTCGGGCTTCGCCGCCCGGACGCTGGCGGAGCTGCCGGACCAGGTCGGCTTCTATCATCGCGAGGTCGTGGAGCTCCTGGTGGCCCGGTACGAGCGGCTCCGGGGCTGATCGCCGCGGAGCGCGCCTCGCGGTCGCACCCCGGCGGCCCGGTTGAACCGGCGGCCGCCTCCCGCTAAGGACGGGCGACGGAGGTACGCAATGGCCCTTCCCCTCATGGCCCTGCTGCTCGGGGCCACGCCCCTCAAGGTCGGCGACAAGGCGCCCGACTTCACCCTCCCCGACACGGACGGGAAGCCGGTGACCCTCTCGGCGCTGCTCCAGAACGGCCCCGTCATCCTCGCCTTCTACCCGAAGGCCTTCACCCCCGGCTGCACGAAGCAGAACCAGAACTTCCGGGACAAGCTCCCCTCCGTGCAGGAGAAGGGCGCCCAGGTGATCGGGATCTCGGTCGACTCGGTGGCGAAGCAGAAGGAGTTCAAGGAGAAGTACGGCCTCCCCTACCCGCTCCTCTCCGACGGGGACGGGAAGGTGGCGGCCCTGTACCCGGGGAAGATGCCGGTGCTCGGGGTGGCCAACCGGGCCAACTTCGTCATCGACCAGCAGGGGATCGTGACGGGGATCGTGGAGGGGAGCGACGCCATCGATCCGACCTCGGCCATCGCCCAGTGCCCCCTCCGGAAGAAGGCGGGAACATGAACCTGCTCGGCGCGCTGGTGGGGGAGCTGCGCCGCCGGCTGCTCGGCATCTCGGCGGAGGAGATCCGGTTCACCTTCGAGGACGTGCGCGGCGAGGTCCGCGCCCTCCGGGCGGAGCTGAAGGAGGAGATCGCGCAGATCCGGCGCGAGCTGGACTCGCTCCCCTCCCGCCAGGACCGCACCCGCGGACCGGAGATCCCGGTCGCGGAGGCGTGAGCGCGAGGGCGGTCAGATCCCGGCGCCGCCCGGGATCCCGTCCTCCACCACCACCCGGCGCACCACCGCCTCGCCGGCCCCGGCCTGGACTCGGGCGCCCTCCGTCCAGTGGGCGCGGCGGAGGTAGCCGAGCCCGAGCCGGCCCGAGGGCGTCTCCGCGGCGCTCGTCACCACCCCGACCTCCTGCCCGCCGGAGCGGAGCGGCGTGCCCGCCCCCGCCTCGGCGGGGAGCGCGAGCTGGACCAGCCCGCGCTGGAGGTGGCCGCGGGCGGTGGCCCGGAGCACCACCTCCTGGCCGATGTAGCAGCCCTTGCGGAAGGAGATCGCCGCGCGGGTGAGCCCCGCCTCCATCGGCAGCCGGCTCGCGTCCATGTCGGCCCCGAAGCGCGGCAGCGCCGCCTCGATGCGCAGCACCTCGAGGTCGGCGGGCTCGAGCGCGGGCCAGCCCTCCCCCGCCAGCGCCCCCCGGAGCGCCTCCGCCTCGGCGGGCGGGAGCCAGAGCTCGAGCGACGGCGCGCCCCGGCGGTCGCTCGCCACCCGGCGGGCCCGGGGGGCGCGGGCGCCGAGCCGCGCCGGCCCCTCGGGCCCGAGCAGCGGGAGCGCCCGGAGCCGGTCGGACCAGTCCTCGAAGGCCACGTCGTCCATGATCACGAGCCTCTCCAGGAGCGCCCGGGTCTCCGCCGCGGCGGCGGGGGCGAGCTCGAGGAGGATCCCGTCCCCCTCCACCAGCACGTGCCCCTCCCCGAGGAGGTGCCCCTTCGCCTCCAGGAAGGCGGCGTAGGCCGACTGCCCCGGCGCGAGCCGCGCCAGATCCTGGGTCGACATCCGGTGCAGGTAGTCGAGCGCGTCCTTCCCGGTGGCGCGCAGGAAGGCGCGCGCCTCCACCGGGCCGACCGCCGCGCCGCGCCGGGCGGCCTCGAGCTTCTCGGTGAGCGTCACCCCCTGTCGATAACGCGGCGGCCGCCTCCGCTCAAGCGGCGCGCCGGGGCCGGCCGGCTCACCCGCGCTCGGTCAGGACGACGCCCGCGAGCACCATCACGCCGCCCGCCAGGAAGGGGCCGGTGAGCCGCTCGCCGGTCAGCGCCCAGGAGAGCAGGGCGGTGAGGACCGGCTGGAGGTTCGACCAGACGGCCACCCGGCTCGCCTCCTCGCGAGCGAGCGCCCAGTAGTAGAGGAGGTAGGCGAGCACGCTCGTCACCACCGCGAGGTACCCGAGGCTCGCCCAGCCGCCCGCGGAGAGGGCCTGGAGCCGGTGCAGGTCCGAGGCGGCGAGGCCGACCGGGAGGTAGAGGAGCGAGCCGATCGCCACGGCGGTGCCGGTGAAGGCGACCGGGCCGTACCGCTCGGTGTAGACCTTCCCGGCCGTGGCGAAGACCGCCCAGGCGATCACCGCGAGCAGGACCAGGAGGTCGCCGAGGACCATCCGCCGGGAGCCGTCCAGGGCCATCGAGCCGCGGCCGACGAGCACCAGCACCACCCCGGCGAAGGCGAGGGCGATCCCCCCGAGCTTGAGCGGCGTGGCCCGCTCCCCGAGCTTCGCCCGCGCGATGAGGAAGACGAAGATGGGGGTGAGGGCGTAGAGGAGCGAGCCGTGCGCCGGGGTGGTCCAGGCCATCCCGGCGAGGAAGAGCCCCTGGTTGAGGGGGATGGCGACGAACCCGAGCGCGATCAGCGCCCGGAGGTCCCGGCGCTCCACCCGCAGCCGGCCCCGCCAGAGGACGAGCGCGAAGATCGAGCCGGAGAGCGTGAACCGCACCAGCGCCACCTCGAAGGGCGAGAGCTCCCCGAGCGCCCGCTTGGCCGCGAGGTAGGTCCCGGCCGAGATGACCGAGTGGAGGAGCATCGCCAGGTGGACCACGGGGGCGCGACTGTAGACGACGGTCGCCCGGCCGTCACGGGCTCCGGCCGCCGCCCGCCCGCTCCAGCCGCCCGGCCGCCCAGCGGGCCGCCTCCCGCACGCCCTCGTACGGGCTGGCGAGGTGCGCGCGGACCGCCTCCAGGCGCCGGGGGTCGCCGGCCTGGCCGGCGGCCAGGAGGCCGTTGCGCACCAGGCCGTCGTGCCGGGCCCGGGCGAGCGCGGTGCCCCAGAAGCGCCGCTGGTACTCCTCCTCGCCGAGCGCGAGCAGGTCGTCGATGGCGAGCGCCGCCTGGTCGGGCCGGGGGGCGAGCTCGGGATCCCCGGCCGCCGCGGGGCGGTGGTTCCAGGGGCAGACCGTCTGGCAGTCGTCGCAGCCGAAGCCCCAGCGCCCGAGCCGCCCCGCCATGTCCGCCGGGATGGGGCCGCGCCGCTCGATGGTCCAGAAGGAGATGCAGCGACGGGCGTCCACCAGCCCCGGCTCCGGGATCGCCCCGGTCGGACAGGCGGAGAGGCAGGCGGCGCAGCTCCCGCACCGGTCCGGGTGAGGCGGGTCCGGCTCCAGCTCCCGGTCGAGGAGCACGGAGGCGAGCACCACCCAGCTCCCGAGCTCGGGGACGATCAGGCACCCGTTCTTCCCCACCCAGCCGATCCCCGCCCGCTGCGCCCAGGCCTTCTCCATCACCGGGGCGACGTCGCAGGTGGGGAGGAGGCGCGCCTCCGGGTCGAGCGCGCCGAGGGCGGCGGCGAGCGCCCTGAGCTTCTTCTTCACCACCGCGTGGTAGTCGCGCCCGCGGGCGTAGCGGGCCACCTCCACCGTCCCGTCGGGCGGCCCCGCCCCGTCCCCCGCCGGATAGGGGAGCGCCAGCGCCAGCACGCTCCGCGCCCCGGGGAGGAGCCGCGCCGGGTCGAGCCGCTCCGCCCGCTGGGTGCGCAGCCAGGCCATGTCGGCCTCGCCGCCCCTCGCCAGGAGCCGGTCGAGCGGGCCGGGATCGAGCGGCATCGCCCGCGCGATCCCGGCGGCCGCGAACCCCGCCTCCCGGGCGGCGGCCTTCACCGCGGCGCTGTCGAGCCGGCCGGGCACGGGCCGGGTCTAACCGCTAGGCGCCCTTCGCGCCGCGCGGCCGGACCTCGGGCGGCGCGGGGAGCAGGCGCTTCACCAGGAAGGCCACGGCGCCGCCGGCGGCCGCCCCCGCCGCCGCGCCGAGCAGGACCGCGCCCACCGCGGTGCCCACGGCGGCCTCCGGGGTCGCGTTCTCGGCCACGAGGAGGCCGAACGCCCCCGCGATCCCGGCCAGGGCGGCGATCCCGCCCTGGCGCAGGCGAGCCTCGGCGGCGGCCGCGGCCAGGACCACCAGGACGGCCAGCGCCCACTGGAGGAAGACGGGCACGGGGTCCGGGAAGATCTGCACGAGGAGCGGGCCGGCCGCGTCGCTCCCCAGCCGCTCCAGGGTGAGCGCCGGGGCGCCGGAGGGGATCCGGGCCTCGAGGAAGACGGCCGAGTGGTCGTGGGCCACCGCCGCCCGTCCCCCGCGCCCCACCCGCGCGTAGGAGAAGGTCCGCTCGAGCTTGTCATCGATCGGCGACTCCGCGCCCGAGAGCCGGAAGGGCACCGAGGGGCTTCCCCCCTGCGGGAGCCGGACCCGCACCAGCAGCCGGACGCGCCCGGAGAGCCCGGCGGGGAGCGCGAGCCGGTCGCCGCGGGCCTCGAGCGCTCCCTCGGCGAGCGGCGCCCCGGGCAGCACCGTGAGCGCGGGCGGGACCGCCGCGACGAAGAGCGATCCGGCCGCGGCGACGAGCGCGAGGACGCGCCCGGGACCGTCCGCCCGGGCCGAGACGGCCGGGCGGGCGACGAAGACGGCGGCCAGGATGCCGGCCACCGCGGAGAGGGCGGCCGCGGTCGCACCCTCCGGGAGCCAGCCGGCGAGGTAGAGCAGCGCGGCCACGCCCGCCAACACCAGCGCGGCGACGGGCAGGATCCAGCCCGTGAGGGCCTCCTCGAGCCAGAGCGAGAAGGAGGAGGGGAGTCGGTCGTCGGGCATCGTCGGCCTCCGGCGCGCCGGCAGGCGCGGGCGGCCCCCCTCTTAGCCGATCCGGGTGCCCCGCGTCAGCCGCCGCGCGGCAGGGGCTCACCGCGCGTGTCCGGTCGAAAACTGGACCGGACCGATATCGCCCATACGATGGCTCCTCATGGCGCGCTTGCTGGATCTTCACGCCTGGGACGGGCTCCCGGGGATGGCGGAGCGGGGCAAGGGCTGGGCCCTCGTGAAGGGGGACTGCTCGGAGGCGCTCGAGCGGCTGCCCCCGCACTCGGTGGACGTCGCCTTCGCCGACCCCCCGTACATGCTCTCCAACGGCGGGACCACCTGCCAGAGCGGCCGCCGGGTGAGCGTGGACAAGGGCGAGTGGGACGCCTCCCGCGGGCTCGCCCAGGACCACGCCTTCCAGCGGACCTGGCTCGAGGCGGTCCGCCGGGTGCTGAAGCCCGGCGGGACCCTCTGGGTCTCCGGCACCCAGCACGTCATCTTCACCATCGGCTTCGCGATGCAGGAGCTGGGCTACCACCTCCTCAACACCGTCACCTGGTACAAGCCCAACGCCTCCCCCAACCTCGCCTGCCGCTTCTTCACCCACTCGACCGAGATCCTGCTCTGGGCGAGCCCGATGAAGTCGCGCCCGCTCGCCCACCGCTTCAACTACCAGGCGATGAAGGCCGCCAACCGCGGCAAGCAGATGCGGGACCTCTGGGAGATCTGGGAGGCCCCGGGCGCCGGGAGCGAGCAGGTGATCTGGTCGGTGCCCACCCCCGGGCCGCGCGAGAAGGTGCACGGGCGCCACCCCACCCAGAAGCCGCTCGCCCTGCTCGAGCGGGTCCTGGCGGCGAGCGCCAGCCCGGGGGACCTGGTCCTCGATCCGTTCTCCGGGTCGGGCACCACCGGCGTGGCCGCCCTCCGGGCAGGTTGCCGCTTCCTCGGGATCGAGCACGATCCCGGGTACGTGGACCTGGCCGGTCGCCGCCTCCGCGCCGCCGAGATCGACCCGGAGTGACGGGAGTCCTCGGCTCGCCCGCCCACCCGGGCGCGGCGGACGAGGGCTGCCCCGGCGAGAGGGCCGGGCGCCGGAGCGGCGCGCCGCCCGGACGCGCTTGCGCCGGGGCCCCCGGTCGCGTACCACCATGGCCATGGCTCTCAGCTACGCCGACCTGCTGGCGCAGGTGAAGGCGCGGATCCGCGAGGTCGAGCCGGCCGCGGTCCGGGCGGCGCTGGCCGCCGTCCCGCCGCCGGTGCTCCTCGACGTCCGGGAGGTGGACGAGTGGCAGAGCGGCCACCTCCCCGGGGCGGTCCACGTCCCGCGCGGGCGGCTCGAGTCGCGCGTCGAGCAGCTGGTCCCCGACCGCGGCGCCGAGGTGATCCTCTACTGCGCGGGAGGGGCGCGCTCCGCCTTCGCCGCCCAGACCTTGGCGGCGATGGGCTACGCCCGCGTCTCCTCCATGTCGGGGGGCTTCGGGCGCTGGCTCGACCAGGGGCACCCGGTGGTGAAGCCGGCCCCCATGCGCCCTGAGCAGCACGAGCGCTACCGGCGCCACCTCGTCATCCCCGAGGTGGGCGAGGAGGGGCAGGCGAAGCTCCTCGCCGCCCGGGTCCTCCTCATCGGGGTGGGCGGGCTCGGCTCGCCCGCCGCCCTCTACCTCGCGGCGGCCGGCGTCGGCACCCTCGGGATCGTCGACGCCGACGTGGTGGACCTCTCGAACCTGCAGCGGCAGGTGATCCACTCCACCCGCACCCTGGGCCGGCCCAAGGTGGACTCGGCCGCCGAGACCCTGCGCACCCTCAACCCGGACGTGAAGGTCGTCCCCTACCAGCTCCGCCTCACCCGCGAGAACGCCCTCGAGGTCATGCGCGGCTTCGACGTGGTGGTGGATGGCGGCGACAACTTCCCCACCCGCTACCTGGTGAACGACGCCGCGGTGATCCTCGGCGTGCCGGTGGTGCACGGCTCGGTCTACCGTTTCGAGGGCCAGGTGACGACCTTCTGGCCCGGCAAGGGCCCCTGCTACCGCTGCCTCTACCCCGAGCCGCCGCCGGCGGACGCCGCCCCCTCCTGCGCGGAGGCGGGCGTGCTGGGGGTGCTGCCCGGGGTGATGGGGCTCCTCCAGGCCAACGAGGTGGTGAAGATCGTCCTCGGCAAGGGCACCCCGCTCACCGGCCGGCTCCTCACCTACGACGCCCTGGAGACCCGCTTCCAGGTGCTCCGCCTCAGGCGCGACCCCGAGTGTCCCGTGTGCCGTCCGGGTGCCGAGCCCGCCCTGGCCGAGGACTACGAGTCCTTCTGCGCCGCCCCGACCCGCGGCTGACCCGCGCCGCGGGAGGCGCTCCGACGGGGCGGCCGGACTTCTTTGCCGGGCCCCGGCCCGCATGATAGGAGGGGAAGCCGTGAGAGGTCCGCCCGCCCGCCACCCGGACGACAACGCGCGCGAGCTGCTGCCGGCACCGGAGGGGATCATCTCCGACGCCGACCAGCTGGTGCCCGGCGACCGGGTGGTCTACCCGAACCAGGGCGTCTGCGAGGTCGTGGGCGTCGAGGAGAAGGACATCGCCGGGCAGAAGCTCCAGCTCGTCCGGATGCGGCGCGAGGAGGACGGCGCCGCGGTCCTCGTCCCGAGGAACAAGCTCACCTCCATCGGGCTTCGCAGGGTGGCGGCCGGCGCCCAGATGGAGGGCGTGTTCCACTACCTCGCCGCCCAGTTCGACGACCCGGAGCTGGACTGGAAGGTGCGCCACCGCGACAACGCCGACCGACTCATCGCCGGGGGCGTGCTGGGGGTCGCCGAGGTGGTGAAGGGGCTCCACTCCCTCTCCCGCCT
>Ga0335076_10000103_pt1 | contig 68177 bp, 49 predicted proteins | sample Lox_Sample_25_FD_206717 | JGI IMG/M metagenome (GOLD analysis project Ga0335076, IMG submission 206717) | Soil microbial communities from Loxahatchee National Wildlife Refuge, Florida, United States - Lox_Sample_2.5 | ecosystem: Environmental > Terrestrial > Soil > Wetlands | place: USA... | reverse complement strand
CGCGGCGGCCGGTGATTCGTCCGGTGCCCGTCGACGACAGCGGCTTCACCGTCGAGGCCGACGGACAGGGCGGGTTCGTCGTCACCGGCGCACGGCCCGAGCGCTGGGTCGGCCAGACCAACTTCGAGAACGACGAAGCCGTCGGCTATCTCGCCGACCGTCTGGCACGCCTCGGCGTCGAGGAGGAGCTGCTGCGGCTGGGCGCGCAGCCAGGCTGCGCCGTGACGATCGGAGAAATGACGTTCGACTGGGAGCCGCAAACCCCTGCGGGAGAGCAGGTTGCGTTGTCGGGCCGGGGCACAGATGCGCGGCTGGAACGCAGCGAACGCGCCGGCGCCGCGGAGCGCAAGGCCGCCCGGCGTCAGCGCCGCCGGCATGATCCCGAACCCGGTGGAGCCTCGTGAGCACGCACCGCGAAGCCATCCGAACCGCGCGCAGCCTCGTGGTCAAGGTCGGAACCAACGCTCTGACCACGCCGTCCGGGGTGTTCGACGCCGGCCGGCTGGCGGGACTGGCCGACGCGATAGAGGCGCGAATGAAGGCGGGCACCGACGTCGTAATCGTGTCTTCGGGCGCCATCGCCGCCGGCATCGAGCCGCTCGGATTATCGCGTCGCCCAAAAGATCTGGCCACCAAGCAGGCCACGGCCAGCGTCGGGCAGGTCGCGCTGGTGAACTCGTGGAGCGCGGCGTTCGCCCGCTACGGGCGCACGGTCGGGCAGGTGCTGCTGACCGCACACGACATTTCGGTGCGCGCCTCACACACCAACGCGCAGCGCACCCTGGACCGGCTGCGCGCCCTGCACGCGGTGGCGATCGTCAACGAAAACGACACGGTGGCCACCAACGAGATCCGATTCGGCGACAACGATCGGCTCTCGGCGCTGGTGGCCCACCTGGTCGGCGCGGAGGCTTTGGTGCTGCTCTCCGACATCGACGGACTCTACGACTCCGATCCGCGAAAGACGAAGGGCGCGAGGCTCATCCCCGAGGTGACCGGCTCCGCGGACCTGCAAGGTGTGGTCGCCGGTCCTGGCAGCGACCTGGGCACCGGGGGAATGGCGTCGAAGATGTCGTCGGCTCTGCTGGCCGCCGACGCCGGGGTCCCGGTGCTGCTGGCCGCCGCGGCCGACGCCGCCGCCGCGCTCGCGGACGCCTCGACCGGAACGGTGTTTGCCGCGCGGGCGGACCGGATGTCGGCCCGTCGGTTCTGGGTACGTTATGCCGCCGAGGCGGCCGGTTCTCTGACGCTCGACGAGGGTGCGGTGCGCGCCGTGGTGCGGCAGCGCCGGTCGCTGCTGGCCGCGGGCATCACCACGGTCTCGGGCCGGTTCTACGCTGGAGACGTCGTCGAGCTGCGCGGGCCGGACGCCACCATGGTGGCCCGCGGTGTGGTCGCCTACGACGCGACGGAACTGGCCACCATGATGGGGCGGTCGACCTCCGAGCTGCCCGGTGAGCTGCGCCGGCCCGCGGTGCACGCCGACGACCTGGTGGCGGTGTAAGTCGGCTAACCGAAGGGGTTGCTGTTGGCCTGCCACGCGGCCGATTCGGGGCGCGGTCCGTAACGGCGGGCGTAGTCCTCGTGCATCTTTGCCTGTTTCTTGTTTTTGATCACATCGACCAGGTTCGGGTCGAGGCCGTGCTGCGCAAGCCGGTGGCGGCGCCAGACCTTGTTCAACGCAAGCGAGATCAGCAGGACCCAGATGTAGAGCGGCGCCGTCATCTCCGTATGCACGTACAGCGAAGCCGGTAGCAGCCAGAACGGTGCCAGAACGAACAGCGGTGGTATTGCCCACCGGATCATGTGCCGGCGCACGGCTCCTTTGCCCGCCAGATCGTTGGCGACCCAGTTGCGCATCGAGTCGGGCAGGCAGCGACCGTACCAATAGCCGATGCGTTGCCAAAGGCCGGGTCTGGTGTTGGTCATCGTGGCTCCTGTGGCGGGTGGTTTCAGGACTGCAAGGCGCCGGCGGCCAGGGCGGCGGAGTTGATCCGGGTCAGCACCTGATGCAGGTGCTGAAGTTCGCCCATGTCGACGTCCAGACGTGCGACGACAGCCGGCGGAATCTTCAGTGCACGCCGACGTAAGGCGGTGCCGCTGTCGGTGAGTTTGACGTCGGTGGTGCGTTCGTCGGCGGCGTTTCGGGTACGGGTGATCAGGCCTAGCGCCTCCAAGCGCTTGAGCATCGGCGACAGTGTGGCCGAATCCATCTGCAACGTGGCAGCAATCTCCTTGACCGACAGCGGTTTCTGTTGCTCGGAAGACGCCTTCTGGTGATCCCAGAGCGTCAGCATCACCAGATACTGCGGATGGGTCAGCCCCAACGGCTCCAATAACGGCCGGTAGACCGCCAAAACGGCGCGGTTGGTGATGCTCAGCGCGAAACAAACCTGCTGTTCGAGGGCAAGCGGGTCGATCTCCGGTGCGGTCAGGGCGGTCACGCTTTTATAGTACCCTAATGGTTAGGGTGCTAACTATGTTACTTTCGTCATAACGCGGGTGGCAGGCTCGCGCTACGCGTCAGCTCGGTGATATCGGCTTGAGATACAGTGCGCCCCAGATGATTTGGGCCAGGGCCTCGGCAAGTTCGGCGTCGTAGGAGTCCGGGGCGCTCGGAAGATTCTGCTGGCAGGCGCGCTCGACCATCCAGGTCAGCGCGCTGGCCGTGGCGGTCGCGGGCAGCTCGGGGCGGATGGAGCCGTCGGCCTGGCCGTCTTCGATGACCCGGGTCACCCGCCCGATGATGGCGGTCAACAGATTTCGATAGGTCGCTCCGACCAGGGGGTCATAGCCGGCCATCTCGTTCAGGGCGACGAGCACCGGTTGATGACGCCGGTAGCCGGCGACGAGGCCCGCCGTCGAGGCACGGACGTCTTCGGGGTCATGCCGCCACGCCATGCTCCACCAGCGGTCCGCCCTGTCGGCGAGGTCGGCGAACACCTGGCCGGCCAGGCGGCGCAGCAGGTGACCCTTGTCCTCGAAGTAGATGTAGAAGCTGGCCCGCGAGATGCCGGCCTCGCTCGACAGTCGGTCCACGCTGAGCTCAGTGAAGCTGGCTCCGTCGCGCATCAGCCGCTCGGTGGCGTCCAGCAATCGGCGTTCCATCTGTTCGCGCCGCTGCTGACGTCCGTGTTCGCGATTGGGCTGCGCCTTTCGGGTGACCGACGGCATTTGCCCAGCATAGCCGAGCGCCTAACACATTGACTAGACACTATGTCTAGGCATATTGTCGAAACCAGTCTGTGACCGCGCTCATAAGCGAGGAGGACCAACGATGACGGTGACGGAGGGGATCTCGGGCACCGATAAGCCTGGCCGTTATTACGACGCGATCGATCTGTCGTCGCGCGCGTTCTGGTCGAAGACCGCGGCCGAACGGGAACGCTCCTTCGCGGTGCTGCGGGCCGAACGCCCCGTCAGCTGGCATCCCCCGGCCGAAGACGCGCTGATGCATGACCCCGATGACCGCGGCTATTGGGCGGTCACCCGCCGCGCCGACATCGTCACGGTGAGCCGCAACAACGAGGTGTTCCAGTCCGGCAAGGGGGTGATCTTCGAGAACGTCCCCGAGGAACTGCTCGAAGCGTCGCAATCCTTCCTGGCGATGGATCCGCCGCGGCACACCAAGCTGCGCAAGCTGGTCAGCGCCGCGTTCACCCCGCGGCAGGTCCGCCGCATCGAGGATTCGATCAAGTCGAACGCGAGGACGATCGTCGAAGAGCTTCGGGCCGCCGGCGGCGCCGATTTCGTCGACCAGTGCGCAAAGCAACTGCCCATGCGCACGTTGTCGGACATGGTGGGGATTCCGGAATCCGAGCGTGAGCGGGTGGCGCGCGCCGCCGACGCGCTGGTGTCGTGGGCCGACCCCATATACCTCGCCGGCCGCAACCCGCTGGAGATGTTGGTCGAGAACCAGACGTACCTGCACCAGGTGGCCGGCAGCTTGGCCGCGGAGCGCCGCGAGCGACCCGGCGATGACCTGTTCAGCAGCCTGGTGCACGCCGAGGTGGACGATGACCGGCTCACCGACGCGGATGTGGCCGCGTTCTTCGTCCTGCTTGCGGTGGCCGGCAACGACACCACGCGTCAGACCACCAGCCATGCGATGAAGGCGCTGACCGACTTTCCCGACCAGAGGGCTTGGCTGATAAAGGATTTCGACAACCGCATCGGCACCGCGGTCGAGGAATTCATCCGCTGGGCCACACCGGTCATGACCTTTCGCCGCACGGCGGCAAAGGATGTCGACCTTGCCGGCCAGACCATCCGGGCGGGGGAGAAGGTGGTGATGTTCTATCCGTCCGGTAACTGGGACACCGAGGCCTTCGACCATCCGGACCGTTTCGACCTGAGCCGCAACCCCAACCCGCACGTCGGCTTCGGCGGCGGCGGGGTGCACTTCTGCCTCGGCGCCCATGTGGCCCGGGCTCAACTGCGGGCGATCTTCGGCGAGTTGCTCGGTCAGCTGCCGGAGATTCAGGCGGGCGATCCGGCGTATGTGCCGGGCAACTTCATCCACGCCATCCGCAGCATGCCCTGCACCTTCTAGTGTCGTGAGTCATTAATTCGTCGTAGACGCCAATTGGGTTTTTCGACAGCGAGATCGACGCTAGCGCGCCCCTTACTCGGGGAGGCGATTTTCCGCGCCACCGTCGATCTCGATGAAAACTTATCGCGGCACAGACGATGCTCCGAAATTAACGACTCAAGACACTAACGCGGGGGTGTTAGCGCCCCGGCCAGCTCCCAGGCCAAACGGGCCAGCAACTCCGAGCACCCGCCGTCGACCTTCACGGCGGCCAAGTCGTCGCCGCGGGTGGGGCCGCGGTTGACGATGGCGATCGGGATGCCCAGCGCCGCGGCATGGCGCACGAATCGGTAGCCGGAGAACACGGTCAGCGACGAGCCCGCAACCAGCAGCGCGTCGGCCCGGTCGACCAGCGAATATGCCATTGCCACAACGTCTTTGGGCACACTTTCGCCGAAGTAGACGATATCGGGCTTGAGCATGCCCCCGCAGCGCGGGCAGTCGAGGTAGCGAAACGACACGGTATCGGCGGCCGGGGAAATAGAGGCATCGGCGTCGGGAGCCACCGCGAGGCCGCCCCCCGCTTCGGCGCGCTCGATGAATCCCGGATTGAGCGCCTCGAGCTCTTCGGCGAGCGCGGCCCGGCTCATGCCGTAGTGGCAGCGCAGGCAGACCACCCGCGCGTAGGTGCCGTGCAGGTTGACGACGTTTGTGCTGCCGGCCTTGGTGTGCAGCAGGTCGACGTTCTGGGTGATCACGCCGGTTACCACCGCAGCGCGCTCGAGCGCGGCCAGCGCCCGGTGCCCTGCGTTGGGCCGGGTGCCGTCCATGTGCCGCCACCCGAGGTGATTGCGCGCCCAATATCGCTGCCGGAACGCCGGATCCGAGGTGAACTGGCGGATGGTCATGGGATTGCTCGGCGGCGAAGCGGGTCCACGGTAGTCGGGAATGCCGGAGTCGGTGGAAATCCCCGCACCGGTCAGCACCGCGACCCGGCGGCTGGCCAGCAGCGCGACCAGCTCCGGCGATTCTGCGCGGGCGGTCACCTCATTAAGAATACTTAGCTAGCCGGGCAGTCGGCCGCCTTGGTGAGCTCGGCGGATATGTTCTGCGACAATGGAAGGGCGATGGACTTCTACAACAGCTACAGCCAGGGCTTTGCCCGCGTCGCCGCGTGCACGCACCACACCACGATCGGTGATCCGGCGGCCAACGCCGAGTCGGTTCTGGGGTTGGCCCGCGAATGCCACGACGACGGCGTCGCCGTGGCCGTCTTCCCGGAGCTGACGCTGTCCGGGTACTCCATCGAGGACATCGTCCTGCAAGACCTCTTGCTCGACGACGTCGAAGCCGCCGTTGGGGATATCGTCGCGTCCTCGACCGACCTGTTGCCGGTCTTGGTCGTCGGTGCCCCGCTGCGCTACCGGCAGCGCATCTACAACACCGCGATGGTCATCCACCGCGGCGTGGTGCTCGGTGTGGCGCCCAAGTCGTACCTGCCCACCTATCGGGAGTTCTACGAGCGCCGCCAGATCGCGCCCGGGGACGACGAACGCGGCATCATCCGCATCGGCGGTATCGAGGCCCCGTTCGGCCCCGATCTGCTGTTCGCCGCCTCCGACCTCCCCGACTTCGTGCTGCACGTCGAAATCTGCGAGGACATGTTCGTGCCGATCCCGCCCAGCGCGGAAGCTGCGTTGGCCGGCGCGACGGTGCTGGCGAACCTGTCGGGCAGCCCGATCACGATCGGTCGCGCCGAGGACCGCTGCCTGCTGGCCCGCTCGGCGTCGTCGCGGTGCCTTGCCGCCTACGTCTACGCCGCCGCGGGGGAGGGCGAATCGACGACCGACCTGGCTTGGGACGGCCAGACCATGATTTGGGAGAACGGCGCGCTGCTGGCCTCTTCCGAGCGCTTCCCCAGAGGGGAGCGACGCAGCGTCGCCGACGTCGACCTCGAGCTGCTCCGCGCGGAACGGCTGCGGATCGGGACCTTCGACGACAACCGGCGCCACCACCGGACGTCGGCGGAGTCGTTCCGGCGCATCGAGTTCCGGCTCGACCCGCCGGCCGGCGACATCGGACTGCGCCGCGAGGTCGAGCGCTTCCCGTTCGTCCCGGCCGATCCGCAACGCCTGGAACAGGATTGCTATGAGGCCTACAACATCCAGGTCTCGGGGCTCGAACAGCGGCTGCGCGCGCTGGACTACCCGAAGGTTGTCATCGGGATTTCCGGCGGGTTGGACTCGACACACGCGCTGATCGTCGCCGCACGCGCGATGGATCGCGAAGAACGCCTGCGCAGCGACATTCTGGCGTTCACGCTTCCCGGCTTCGCGACGGGAGACCGCACCAAACGCAACGCGATCGAGCTGTGCCGCGCGCTCGGTGTCAGCTTCTCCGAGATCGACATCACCGAAAGCGCGAAGCTGATGCTCAAGGAGATCGATCACCCGTTTTCCCGCGGCGAGAAGGTCTACGACGTCACCTTCGAGAACGTCCAGGCCGGCCTGCGCACGGATTATCTCTTCCGGCTGGCCAACCAGCGCGGCGGAATCGTGCTGGGCACAGGTGACCTCTCCGAGCTGGGGCTGGGCTGGTCGACATACGGGGTGGGTGACCAGATGTCGCACTACAACGTCAACGCCGGCGTCCCCAAGACGCTGATCCAGCACCTGATCCGCTGGGTGATCTCAACCGACCAATTCGAATCGCAGGTGAGCAAGGTGCTGCAGTCGGTGCTCGACACCGAGATCACTCCCGAGCTCGTGCCCAGCGGTGAGGAGGAGGAGGAGCTGCAGAGCAGTGAGGCCAAGGTTGGACCCTTTGCCCTGCAGGACTTTTCGCTGTTCCATGTGCTGCGCTACGGGTTCCGGCCGTCGAAGATCGCGTTTTTGGCCTGGCATGCGTGGAATGACGCCGAGCAGGGCAACTGGCCGCCCGGGTTCCCCGACGACAAGCGACCGTCTTACTCGCTCAAGGAGATTCGGCACTGGCTACAAGTCTTCGTGCAGCGGTTCTACTCCTTCAGTCAGTTCAAACGTTCGGCTTTGCCCAATGGCCCCAAGGTGTCGCATGGCGGCGCGTTGTCGCCGCGCGGGGACTGGCGCGCGCCGTCGGACATGTCCGCGCGCATCTGGCTCGACGAGATTCAACGCGAAGTTCCGGAAGACTGAGCCGTCGCGAGCTGGGGGCACCTCCCGCTTGCGGGGGAAACGCCACTGCGAAAAAGTGCTGCGAATTTCGCAGTGGCGTTACGCTCGCGAAGTCGCCGAGGACTAGCGCTCGTGACGCCATCAGGCGCCGCTTCCGGCCCCGCGCATGGCGACGGTGCTCGACCGCAGGACATCGCGGAGCTCGGCCGGCAGGTAACCCTGCTCCACCAATCGCGGCAGCACGCCCCCGCTCTCGATGATGTCGAGGATCAGTTCGGGGAGTTTGGGGACGGTGCCCGAGGCTCCCGTGGTGTCGTTTCGCCAGGTGCCGGCGGTCAGGTCGAAGGTTCCGCTGTCGCCCTCGTGGAACACGTCGGTGGCGTTGGGCACGGTCATCGCCGGCAGGCCGGCGTTGACGGCATTGCGGAAGAACAGGGAGTTGAATTCCTCGGCGACGAGGCCGGCGACGCCGAGCTCGGTGAACAAAGTCGCGACCGGGCGCGACGACCCGAGCCCGAAGTTCTTGCCCGCCAGCACAATGTCGCCCGGGGAGACCTGTTCGGTCCAGCCGGGGCGCACCTCGTAGAAGATGTGCTTGGCGGCCTCGGGCGGGTCCATCTTCATGGCGAATGCGGGATACATGGCGTCGGTGTTGAGGTTGTCGCCGAACACCCACACCTTGCCGCTAAAGGCGATCGTCATGCCGTCACGCTCCTGGGGTCGGTGATGTAGCCGGTGATCGCCGACGCGGCGACGGTCGCCGGTGAGGCCATGAAGATCTCGGCCTCGGTGCTGCCCATGCGCCCGGTGAAGTTGCGGGTGCTGGACGTGATACACACCTCGCCGGGGCCGACCACGCCCATGTGGTAGCCGAAACACGCACCGCACGTGGAGTTGGTGATGACCGCACCGGCGTCGGCGAGGTCCTGCAGGTACCCCAACCGCATGGCTTCCCGGTAGACCGCCTGCGAGGCGGGGGTGACCAGCAGCCGCACCCCGGGGGCTACGGCCTTGCCGCGCAACACTTCCGCGGCGATCCCGAGATCCTCGAGTTGGCCGTTCGCGCACGATCCGATGAACGCCTGGTCCACCTTTTGCCTGCCCAGCCGTGACACGGGGAGCCCGTTGCGGCTGACGGTGCCCGGCCGCGCGACATAGGGCTCCAGATTCGAAAGGTCGACATGCCGCACGTCATGGTATTTCGCGTCGGGATCCGGTGCGGCCGCGTCGTATCCGCTGACGCCGGCGGCGTCGAGGAATCGGGTCAGTGCCTCGTCGGGCTCGAACGTGCTGAAATCGGCCGACACCTCGGCGCCCTGGGTGGCGATGGTGCGCCGATCGTGCATCGGGATGCCGGCCAGGCCGGGGCCGCCGAATTCCAGGTTCAGGTTGGGCGCGTCGCCGTACTCGTTGGCGATGTGCAGGAAGATGTCCTTGCCGCTGACCGTGTTTGGTTTGACGCCGTCGAGCTCGTAGCGGACCGTCGGCGCGACCTGGAACCACGTGTGCCCGGTGCACATGATCGAATACACCTCGGCCGGCCCGAGCCCGCGGGCGGCGGTGTTGTAGGCGCCGGCGGCACACGTGTGGGAGTCGGTGCAGGCCAGGATTTCCCCCGGGCGCGCCAGCCCGTTCTCGGCGATGACCTGGTGGCAGATGCCGTGCCGGCCCACATCATAGAAGCGTCCGATGCCGAAGTCCGCGACGAACTTTCGGGCGTGCCCGCCGCCGGTGGCGTCCTTGATCGTCGGGGCGGGCACGGCGTGGTCCATGATGACCGCCAGCTTGTCGGGGTCGTGGATTCGGTTGGGCTGTATCCACATCGTGGCAAATTGCAGGTCGATCAGCACGGTCATGTCGACGTCGACCACGACGGTGTCACCGGGCGACACCGACTCCAGACCGGCCTTACGGGCGAGGATCTTCTCGATGATGGTCATGCCCATGAGCGGTCCTCGGTGCGTGCATACTTGTCGTCGAGCGCCCGCCACTCCGCCATTCCGACCAGGTTGAAGAAGTCGGCGGGGCCGGCGGGCAGGTGGGCTGTGATGTTGGTGCCGTTGAGTTCGCAAAGGCTTTGCAGCATGCCGAATGTCGCCGGTATCAGGAGATTTCCCGGATGGATCGCGATCGCATAACCCAATTCCTGTAGCCGCGAAGCTGACTCGAGCGGCGTCATGCCGCCGAGCACCAGGTTGATCAGCAGGGGGGCGTCCACCTCGCGCGCGATTCGCTCGATCTCGCCGCTGTCCTGCGGCGCCTCGACGAAGATGATGTCGGCGCCCGCGTGCGCGTACCGGTTGGCACGCTCGATCGCGGCGTCCAGGCCGAGCGGGCCACGCGCGTCGGTGCGCGCCACCACCAGCAGGCTGTCATCCGACCTGGCGTCCAGCGCGGCGGCGAGTGTCTGTTCGAACACCGCCGCGTCGACGACCTGCTTGTCCGGGAGGTGACCGCAACGCTTCGGAAACACCTGATCTTCCAGCTGGATCGCGGCCACCCCCGCCGCGTCGTAGGAACGGACCGTGCGCACCACGTTCATCGGGGCGCCGTAGCCGGTGTCGGCGTCGGCGATCAGCGGAACATCGCCCAATGCGCCGACGATCATCCGGACCCGGTCGGCCATTTCGGTCGCCGTGACCAGCCCGATGTCGGGTAGGCCGAACCCCGAGGCGGCCACGCCGGCGCCCGTCATGTACGCCGCGACGTGGCCCGTCCGCTTGGTCAGGTGCGCGGAGATGCCGTCGAAAACGCCCGGGGCAACAATCAGTTCGTGCTTGTCCAGCAGGTCTTTCAGCCGCTGGCGGGCCGGGATTGTGGCCATGGCACTCCTTTCAGTCCAGGGCGCCCGCGACCGGGGTCGCGAGCAGCTCCATCAATTGGTCGACGTCGTCCAGGTCGTCGAGATTAACTACGGCCCGCTCGATCGCTTCGGCGTGTCCGCGGCTGGTCACCCGGTCGGCCAGCGCATGGAACTTCGCGACGAGTTCGTCGTTGGTGACCGGATCGGTTGGCGCGCCGTGCGGTTGAACCACGCGGGCACGGTGCACGGTGCCGTCCCGCGTGGTCACCGCTATATCGGTGCGGAACTTCTCGGTGATGTCGGCGTGCGTCAGCGATTCATCGAGGTGCACCGTCGTCACCGCGATCAGCGACCAGATGTCATCGGAATCCAGGCGGCTGGCGGTGAACTGCTCGGGCAGCACGTTGCCGTCGAGCAGCGCCGCAGCGGTCGCGTAGCCGATGTTCATCTGGGCGCCGATCGGGGTGAGCGGCCGCTGCGGCTGCCACCAGCCGTGCTTGTATACCGTCTCGCCGACGGTGATATCGATTTTCGAAATGTCCTGGGGTGGAACAGAACTGCGCACCTTTCGGGCGGCGTCGATGGCTCCGTGCAGGCCGCCCATCGCGGCGTAGGACTTGACCATGATGACGGTGGTCTCCCACCGCTGGCCGAGTTGCGCCGTCAGCAGCGAGGCGTCGGGATCGTGGCCCTCGCCGAAAACGCTGAGAAATCCGCCGTATTCGCGCTCGAAGACTCGCTTGATGCCCGTATAGCCGGCCGCCGCCAGGCCCGCGGCGTAGAAGCCGTTGCGTGCCGCCAGGCCGTGGTGCATCCGCTTGCTCATGGCCTCGTACTGCGCGGCCATCAGCCCCGCCGACTGGGTGGCGGCCAAGCCGAGGGCGTCCTCCAGTTGCGCCGGCGACAGTCCGCGCAGCTTGCCGGACGCCATGGCCGCCGAGTGGGTGCCGAAGACCGAGCCGGAGTGCCAGCCGCGATCGAGCATCTGGGTGCCGTGCAGCGTGTAGCCGACGCGGGGGCCGACTTCGAAGCCGGCGATCGCCGCGAGCAGGAGGTCGGCGCCCCGCAAAGGCCCGGTCGGCCCGGTCTTGCGCGGCCGCGTCGACGCCGTCGACAGCAGCGCCGGGATGAGCAGCGAGCAGCTGTGCAGCGGGGCGAGGGGATGAAAGTCGTCGAGCTCGAAGCCCTGAATGAACGTGCCGTTGAGCACCGCGGCCGCGGGCGCGCCGGCGGTGCGTCCGGTGCCGATCACAACGCTGTCGCCGGAACCCTCCAGACCAAGGACGGCGTCGGTGGCGATTCGGGACCACGGCAGTTGCGCCCCGACCAGAGCGCAACCGAGGCCGTCCAGCAGCAGGTGTTTGGCCCGCTCGACGACGGTATCGGGGACATCGTCGAGGGTGAGGCCGGCCACCCAGGTGGCCAGTCGGCCGGTCGGGCCGGCCGGATCGGTGGCGGCCTGCAGTTGCACCGTGGTCATCGGGCCTTCCCTGAACTTGGTGAGCTCTGTGAGTTGTTATATACATATAACAACTTATTCCGTCAGCGCAAGGGAGGCGGTGTGCAAACATTGACCACCGTGCAGCAAAGCGGCGGTAGGGCGGGACCGGTGTCCGCCGCTGCCGGGGTGCCATTGCATCGGCAGCTGTTCTTGGTGCTTCACGACGAGATCGATCGCGGCGTCATCGCCCCCGGCGAGGCGTTGCCCACCGAGCAGACGCTGTGTGACCAGTTCGGGGTTTCCCGCATCACGGTCCGCCGGGCGCTGGCGGACCTGGCCGAACAGGGGTACATCGAGCGCCGGCACGGCGTCGGTTCGTTTGTGCGTGAGCACAGTCCATCGGATGCCTCGGGCCTTTTCGGGGCGGGCGGCTCGTACCTGGAAGGGCTGCGACAGACCCAATTCGAGACCGAGGTCGACGTGGTCGAACTCGGCACGCGGCGCCCCCCGCGCGCCATCGCCGGGGCGCTCGAGACGCCCGGTGAGCTGCTGCACATCGTGCGGGTGCGCCGGCAACGCAGGACCGGCGAGCCGCTGATGGTCAGCGACGCCTGGTTACCGCCGCAATTGGCCGGCGCGTTGACCGAGTCCGCGCTTCGGCAAGCGCCGCTCTATCAGCTGCTGACGGACGCCGGCATCGTGGTGGATCGCATCCGGCATGAAATCACCGCCGAGATCGCGGGCCCGCGCAATGCACATCTGCTGGACACGCCGATCGGCGCTGCGCTATTGCGCGTCAACCGGATGGCATTCGTGGCCGACGCGCCGCATCACTACCTGTCGGTTCTATTGTCACCGAACCGCAGCCGCGTGCTGCTCAGCCAGACGGCGGACGAACTGGAAATGGCCGATGGTTTGACCATCGCCCACGACGTGGCACGTCGCGCTAACGAATGAGCCCGACGCCGGGAATGAATCGACCCACGCTGGCGGCGTAGCCGCGGTAGGCATCACCGTGAGTCCGTAGCAGATACGGTTCCTCGACGCGCCGGACCTGGAGCTCGATCGTGGTGACGAGCAGGATAAGAGCCGCGAAGGCAACGAGATTCGGCGTCATCAGAGCGATGCCGATGCCGAATGTGAACATGGCGGTGTAGATGGGATTGCGTATCCGGCCGAACACGCCGGTGTGCACCAGCGTGGTGGTCTCCTTCGTGTCCACCCCGATTCGCCAGGAATCACCCATCTCGAGTTGCGCGTATACCGTCGCCGCGATGCCGGCCGTTGCCACGACGATGCCGCCGGTCTGGATCCAGGCCTCGTTCAGCATGCGGACGGGTTCAACCAGCTTGGCCTCTTGCAGGATTGGGGCGCTCACCGCCACCGCGAGCGCGACGACGAAGCCGACGCCCGCGAGGCGTTCCAAAAAACCGCCGGCTCCGATGCCGCGAAAGCCGGTGGAGCCGGTCCGCCGATACTGCAGCCAACTGCGCCAGCCGAATCCGAGCACTGCGAAGATCGCAAAAAGCACCAGGGCCATGTCGGCGGCGGCTGTCGCCGGCATGCAGGCTCCCATGACCGCAGGCATCGCCAGCGACAGTACATCAATGGCTTTGCTCACGAAAGTTCCTTCCGCAGCGCCGCGTCGATCGCTTCGGCCCCCGGTGCGCAGCCACCGGCGCCGGGCACCAGTGTCGCCAGCGCACCCGCGGCGCAGGCACACCGCAGCGCCGCCAGCCGCACGGCCCTAAAAGCTGGATCTGCGCCCGGGCCGCGCGGCCAGTTCGCGGCCAGCACCCCGGCGAACACGTCGCCGGCGCCGGTCGTGTCCACCGCTCTGACCGCCGGTGCGGGTACGGCGAACTCGCCGTCGGCGCCGAAGTAGCGGGCGCCGCGCGCACCCAGGGTGACCACCAAGTGGGTTGGCCGCCACGGCCATTCGTCGGCTTCGGCTTCGTTGGCAACCACCACGTCCGCGGTGGCCGCCAGTTCGGCCAAACGGGTTTGGTCGTGGCCGGCGGGTGAGGCATTGACGATGACGGCCGCCCCCGCCGAACGGGCTTCGCGTGCCGCCGCCAGCGCCGTCGACACCGGAATTTCCAACTGGGTCAACAGCACGTCGCAGTCGGCAATCACCTCGCGCGAACCCGCGGCGGCCAGCGTCAACCGCCCGTTGGCGCCCGGCGCCACCACGATGGCATTCTCGGCGTTGGCGTCGACCACGATGATCGCCATACCGCTGGGTCCCGGTATTGCGACCGTCCCGTTCAGCCCAACGCCGTTGGCGTGCAGATGAGCCCGCAACCGTTCGGCGGCCGCATCGTCGCCGACCGCACCGACGAACTGCACCCGCGCGCCCGCGCGCGCCGCTGCCACGGCCTGATTGCCGCCTTTGCCGCCGGGTGCGGACGTCGACGACGAAGCCAGCACCGTCTCGCCCGGACGCGGAAGGGCATCGACGCCGAACGTCAGATCCATGTTCACGCTGCCGACCACGCAGACCCGTGCCATGACGCCGACGTTAGTCGGGTCGGATGCGGCGGCGCACGATGGCCGTCGGGGCGAGGCGGAATCACTTGTGCCACTTTGGTTTCAGCCGTCTCAGCGCGGGAGTTTGTCGGACGTGTGTTGCCTCACGTCAAGATGCGCGCGAGGGCGGTCCGTACTAGCATTCGAACATGGGTTCGAGTGACCGTGAAGAGATCGAGTCGGACTTCTACGCGCTGCGCGCCGTGGTGTCCCGCCTCGTCGGGCACTCGTACGACGGCTTGACGACCCTTGAACACCGGGCGTTGTTGGAGCGGCTCGAGCAGGAGGTTCGGCGGCTGCGCGTGCCCGGGCACCAATTGATCAACCAGCTCTCCGAGCAGGCCCCGCCCGAAGTGCTGGGCGGCAAGCTATCCCACGCCCTGGCCGACCGGCTGCGCATCACCCGGGGCGAGGCTAACCGAAGGGTGGCCGAGGCCGCCGACTTGGGACCGCGCCGGTCGATCACCGGTGAGCCGTTGGCACCGCGACTGACGGCCACCGCCGCCGCACAACGCCACGGTGAGGTCGGCGCCGGGCATGTGACGGTGATTCGTCGGTTCCTTGACGAATTGCCCTGCTGGGTCGACGCCCCGACCCGCCAATGCGCCGAGGCCGACCTTGCCGCGGCGGCCACCGAGCATCGCCCCGAAGTGGTGCGCAAGCTGGCTGACCGGCTGGCCTGCTACCTCAACCCCGACGGCGAGTTCAGCGATGAGGAGCGCGCCCGTCGGCGCGGGCTGACGTTGGGCAATCAAGACCCCGACGGCATGTCGCGGATCAGCGGAGTGCTAACGCCCGAAGCGCGCGCCACCCTCGAAGCGGTCCTGGCCAAGACGGCCGCGCCGGGAATGTGCAACCCCGGTGACGACACGCCCGTCGTGGACGGCCCAGCCGGTGACGAGGCGGCCCAGCGCGACACCCGCACCGCCGCCCAGCGCAATCACGATGGACTCAACGCGGCGCTACGAGCTGTACTGGCATCAGGAAAGCTAGGCCAGCGCGGGAAAGTTGTACTGGGACGGCCAAGAGTGGCATGCCGCGCCTCCACCCATGCCCCCGTCCGCCCAGAAGACATACAGTCCGCAGCCGTCGCCAGGGCCGCGCCCGACTAACGCCAACGGCTCTGCGCCGCTACCACATTCGGATGAGGCCGAGATCGACCTGCCGCCTGGGACGTGGCTAGCTCCATCCAATCCCGAGACAGTTAAGACAAACAGCGAGATCTGGTATTACGACGTATCGCAGTCCGACATGGTGGCCTGGCTCAAGCAGAGGCTGCCGATTGGGCAACCGTTCCACGGGATTGCATGGTGCGATGCTCCCGTAGTCCAGGGGCAGACAGCTTGGGAGTGGATTAGCAATGGGCAGCGGTTCTACGTACAGGTGACGGACTACGGCATGGTCGAGTTCCAGCGCGGCCCTACGGACTGGCCTTGCATGCGTTAAGTGCGAATCGAGTCGCCGCTTCGGTGTCGATCGCCGTCACGGCATCCCTCCCTGCGATCTGCGCCAGGGCCGCAGCACGCTTCGCCTTCCACTCGGCTGTCTTCTCGGCGTCCACCGTGACCCGATCACCAGCGTCAACGTCATATCGCTGGTCGCGATCAGCAAAGAACGGCCAGGCAGGAGCCATTTCACGCAGCGAAACGCCAATAATTGGCTGGCCCTCCGCGATGCGTTGCGACGCAACCACTTCCGCCCTGTTATGGGCCCCAGTCATTGCCGCCTGCCCTTCCAAATCCCAAGCGGCATATTCGCCCTCGGGGTCGGCAAAGCGTGGATCGTAGCGCTCCTCAACCTCCCAGCAGCACGCCTCGGTGGCAGCGGCACGGTGCAGCGCGGCATACAAGCCTGGAACGACAGCCGCGGCATTGGTCGCGACCGGAATTCCTTGGGGCGCGTCGGGTCGGTCAATAGGCATCAGGCACCGCTCTGCCTCGCGCGCTCCCTATCCCAACGCGACCGCGCGGCGCGCTGCGCCTTCAAGCTCGTAACGGACATCGGCGCTGGCACCTCAGTGTTCACTTGCCGATACAGCCTGGCGATGGCCTGCTCAGTCAGGCGCAGCTCGGTCGCGATCTTGAGCTTCGTTGCCGTGCTCTCGCACGCTTCGTAGCTTGCGGCCAGCTCCACCCGCCGGTCGACCTCGCTGCCAATCATGCCGATGATGTCACGCTCAGCGGCGCTCCAAACCAGGTCGCGGCCAGCCTGTTTCGCCGACGCCGCAAGCTCGGCGTCGAGGGCCGCGATAAGCGCCTGCGCCTCAGGCGATTTCGGAGTCGATACGGTCATGACCTGCAGCTTACCCCTTTTTGGCCTGGTTCCTGCGCTTCTGCGTGCCGACCAGGATCGCCTGTTTCGGCCAAATGATGATACCCTCCGGGGGTACGGGTGGACCCGCCTCCACCTATCGCGACAGTGGCGAGTGGATTGAGGTTGGTGTGCTGTCGGTGGGCACCACCAGATCCCTCGGCGCGTCGAGGCAGTGGCCTTGGTCTGTCGGTGGATGGTGACCATGTGTCGGATGGTCGCAGGGCGCGGTGGTCGGAGCGCGGGGAATGGCGGTGCGTTGGAGTGCCTTTCGCCGGACGGCGGAGGGCGGGAAGGTGGATGACGGGGAGTGCCGCGCGCGTGTGGGGAATCTGCCCTGCGCGCTTGGGAGATGACGCATCGAGTTAAATGGTGCGCCGGACGCGATGGTCGCAATTGCCAAGCAATCTCTCAGTACCGCAGGCAATCTCACGCGGCCTGGCAATCCTGGAGGCCTCGTCGTCCTGGCTTGTTCGGGTGGTGCAACAAATATCCCGTTGAAAGGTCAGCACCACGCCAACCAGCGCGATCATTCCGCTCCCCAATGTTCTGTTGCCTGCCGGCGTCGCCACAGTGGATGACTGGCAGCCTGATGATCCTTAGCAGTATCGGGTCGGGTTTGGCGTTAACCGCACTGTCACCGACCACGAACTCCAAGTGCCATCTGGTCCTCACACGAGGGGTGAACGTTTGGCGGAACGCTGAAATATCGGGTCGGAATCGACGTACGCTCTAGACACTCTTTAAGTTCGTCCGATTCACCGATGTGTCGACTTGGCGGGAGGATAGCGATGTCGTATCTGGTGGCGGCCCCCGAGTTCCTGGCTTCGGCGGCAACGGATCTGTCCCACATCGGCTCGGCGGTGAGCGCCGCGAATGCGGCGGCGGCCCCGACGACCGGGGTGCTGGCCGCCGGCGCCGATGAGGTGTCGGTGGCGGTGGCGTCGCTGTTTTCCGGGCACGGAGGGGCCTTTCAGGCGCTCAGCGCTCAGGCGGCGGCGTTTCATACCCAGTTCGTGCGGGCCTTGAGCGGCGCAGGGAGTGCCTATACGGCCGCCGAGGCGGCTGCCGCCACGCCGTTGCAGAGCGTGCAGCAAGGCGGCGTGCTGGGTCCGATCAATGGGGAGTTCGTGGCGCTGACCGGGCGTCCGCTGATCGGCAACGGCGCCCCCGGGACTCCGAACACCGGGCAAAACGGCGGGGCCGGTGGGTGGCTGATCGGCAACGGCGGGGCCGGCGGATCCGGAGCCTCCTTAGTGGGCGGGGCGGGCCAAAACGGCGGGGCCGGCGGGGCCGGTGGGCTGCTGTTCGGCGCCGGCGGCACCGGCGGGGCCGGCGGGTTCGGCGCCACTGGCGGTAACGGCGGGGCCGGCGGGGCCGGTGGGCTGTTCGGTGTCGCCGGCGCCGGCGGCGCCGGAGGGTTCGGCTCCACTGGCGGTAACGGCGGGGCCGGCGGGGCCGCCCTGCTCGTCGGTGCCGGCGGCACCGGTGGCGTCGGCGGGATCGGCACCATCGCCGGCGGGGCCGGCGCTACCGGCGGCCACGCCGGCCTGCTCTTCGGTACCGGCGGCGCCGGCGGTACCGGCGGGTTCAGCTTCGGCACCGGTGGTGCCGGCGGTCCCGGCGGCAGCGGGGGTTCCCTGCTTGGCAACGGCGGTGAAGGCGGGGCCGGCGGGGTCGGCACCGCCACCGGCGGTAACGGCGGTAACGGCGGCAACGCGCTGATTGGTTTCGGCGGCAACGCGGGCAACCCCGGGTCAACTCTTCCGGGGAGCACGCCCGGCACGGCCGGCACAGCCGGCACCGGGTTGTTGCAGCAAGGCCTGCTGGATCCGATCAATGCGCAATTCGTGGCGGCGACAGGGCGCCCGCTGATCGGCAACGGCGCCCCCGGGACTCCGGGGACTGGGGCAAACGGCGGGGCCGGTGGGTGGCTGATCGGCAACGGCGGGGCCGGCGGATCCGGAGCCTCCTTAGTGGGCGGGCCCGGCAGTAACGGCGGGGCCGGCGGGGCCGGCGGGTTCCTGTTCGGCACCGGCGGCACCGGTGGCGAAGGCGGGTTCGGCACCATGAATGGCGGTAACGGGGGGGCCGGCGGGGCCGGTGGGCTGTTCGGTGTCCCCGGCGCAGGCGGCGTCGGCGGGGCCGGCTCCATCACCGGCGGGGTTGGCGGGGCTGGCGGGGCCGCCCTGCTCTTCGGTGCCGGCGGCACGGGCGGTGTCGGCGGGTACGGCGGCACCACCGCCGGCGGGGCCGGCGGTGCCGGCGGCAACGCCGGCCTGCTCTTCGGTACCGGTGGCGCCGGCGGCACCGGCGGGTTCGGCGCCAACGCCGCCAACGGCGGGGCCGGCGGTCCCGGCGGCAACGGGGGTTCCCTGCTTGGCGACGGCGGTGAAGGCGGGGCCGGCGGGATCAGCTTCGGCGCCACCGGCGGTAACGCCGGTCACGGCGGCAACGCGCTGATTGGTTTCGGCGGCAACGCGGGCAACCCCGGGTCAGCTCTTCCGGGTGGCACGGCCGGCATGGCCGGCACAGCCGGCACCGGGTTGCTCAATCCTCTCGCCGCGCCGTGGGTCCCTCCACTTTCATGATGACGTAGCCCACGGCGTCGATGGGGCGGCGCCGATCACCGAGGCTGATGACGCCCAGGCAGGATTAGACGGAATGATCTAGGTCTTGTTGTCCTTGTTCGAGGTTCCGGACGGTCGGCAGTGCGTGGTTGTGCCGCTGGCGAGGTCGTTCGTTGCCGCGCAGACTCATCGGCGGTCCATCGGTGTCGACCGAGGTGGCGGCGGTTGGTTCACGCCGATCTGCTGCAGGCGTCCCTCGCGCCAGGCCCGCATCCTCTCGGCGGGTGGCAGTCGGGCCAACTGGTCGCGGCTGGTGACCTGTCCGGCTGCCATCTGGATCCGGTCACTCGATGTGACGACGCTGGCGCTGACCGCTGCAGTCGGTGGCCCGGTCGGCTCCGGCGGTGCGTTGGTTGCCCTCCAAAGCAGCGCGTCGGTGGCGATCCGCTCGGCCTCCTCTGGCGTGTTGGCGTCGGCGTAGAACGATGCGGGTACGCCGGTTTGGCGTTCGATGCGCTGGAACGCGACCTGGCGCTCTAACGCCGCGATCTGCGCGTCCTTGGCAGCCAGGACGGCGGCGGGGTTGGTTTCGTCATGACTAATGGCATCTCTCAATCACTGAGGAGGTGGTACCGGCCTGGGGCCTGCGCTCATCGCCAGCGGTGCCACAAAACCCCACTGTGAGGCCGAGGCGAAGCAACAACTGCCGGTAGGCAGCATGCCCCAGGCGGGGCCGTGCGGCGCGAGCACCGTCGCCGCAACGATGGCGGAAACCTGCCGCGCCGGAGGCCTTTGAGGGGGACCGGCCAGGGCGTCCTTGGGAGCACCCTGGCGCGGCCCCTCATGTCCGACGCGAGCCGCCCTGGCTGGGCCTACCTCGCCAGCCGCCCCCAGGAGCTGCAGCTTAGGGCATGCGCGGTCCGTGTCGAACGTCTTCATGTCGCAACCGGCTGTGGGGATACCGGGTTGGATGTCATCGCGGCTATGCGGTCGGCGCGCTGCTCACGTAGGCGACGGGAGGCCAGCCAACGAGCCCGTGAGGCGGCGAGGCCCGCGACCTGATCGACCACCTTTGCAGTGAGCCGCGTGCCGGCGGGAACCGAGATTTCGATGACAAACGTCTCCAGCAAGCCCTGTGGGACAACAGGAGTCGGGGGCGTCGGATAGGGGCTCCGCGCCATTAGCCGGAGTAGCCGTCGTTGTAGGGCCTGCCGTCGACCTGGATCGGTGACAACAGTTCCGGCGGATTCGTATCGGCCTTGAAGCTGCGCATCAGATTTTGGGCATTGTGGGCCAAAATGCTTACTTGACGCCGCTTCTTGACTGCCTCGGCCTGCTTCTCAGCCACACCGGGAACACGTTGCGCCACCGCGTCAGTGATCCAATCGACCGGCGCGTTACGGCTCGCCAGGTACGAGGGCAACTCGGCAGCCAACGTACGAAGGTCCGAATTGTCGGCGTTTGCAACGAGATCCCGCGCGGCGGCGACCAGCTTGCTGGGGTCGCGGATGGGCTCAAACTGGCGTTCGGCACCCGAAAACGCGCCAATGGCGACACCGAATGGATCCCCCCACCACACCTGGACTACGGCCAACCCCGCACCAACACCTTCCACCACCCCGAAAAGCTCCTGGCCGACGGGGACGACGAAGACGACGACGAACCGTAGTCGCCCACCTGATCGCGCGAGCGGAACCCTCGCACCGGCACTATTGACGCTAATCCTTTTGCGGCAATCGCCAATATCGTGATGTACGCGCGTTAGTCTGCTGCGTAATCGGTGCGCAATCCCCTAAATGGGAGGGAAAGGCGATTGACTTCGAGCGAGCTAAAGGACGCAGAACCGGCCCCTGATAAGAACTCGGCAAATGTCGAGGCTAAGAACTCGGCAAATGCCCAGGCAACTCCGGCGGGGAGCAACCCGGAAACCACCCCGGAATCGACGCCGCCTGAAAATGCTCGCAAGGGCGCGCGCCGGCCCCTGGTATGGCACCGCTTCCGTTTCGGCATCCAGTCCAAGATCCTGGTGGCAATGCTCCTGTCGGGGATCCTGGGCGTGGCGGTGATCGGCCTCATCGGCGCTATATCCGGCCGCAACGCCCTGCGGCAAGTCGAGTCCGAACGGTTGATCGAATTGCGCGAGTCGCAGAAGCGGCAGATGGAGGCGCTGTTCAGGGAGGTGACCAACTCGCTGATTATCTACAGCGAGTCCTACAGCGTTGTCGAGGCCACCGCGGCGCTGACGGCGGGCTTCAACCAATTGGCCAGCGCGACGATCACTCCCGACCAGCAGCAGGCGCTCGTCAAGTACTACGAGAACGAGATGATCAAACCGATCAAACAGCTGACGGGTGACCTGATCGATCTCAACGCCGTTCTGCCGAGTTCCAACGCGCAGAAGTACCTTCAGGCCAACTACACTGTGCCATCCGAGCCGGCAACCGACTCGACGGTTATCCGCGATGCCGGCGACGGTAGCGCATGGTCGGCGGCCAATGCCCGCTACGACTTCGTCATTCGCGATATCGTCACCCGCTTCGACTATCGGGACGCGCTGTTGCTGGACACGCAAGGGAACGTCGTCTACAGCGTCAAGCGAGGCGTCGATCTTGGAACTAATATCCTCACCGGCCCATATCGCGAATCGAACCTGCGAGACGCTTACCAAAAGGCGCTGCGCTCCAACGACGTTGACTTCGTCTGGATCACCGACTTCCAGCCCTATCAGCCGCACCTCGACGAGCCCACCGCGTGGGTGGTGTCACCGATCGGCCAGAACGGAAAAACCGACGGCGTTATGGCCCTCCCGGTGCCGCTGCAGAAGATCAACAACATCATGACCGCCAACAAGCACTGGACAGCCGCCGGCATGGGCCCTTCGACGGAAACTTATCTGGCGGGCCCCGACGACCTGATGCGTTCCGATTCACGGGAATTCCTGGAAGACCCGCAGGCATACCGCCGCGAGGCCATAGACGCCGGCACGCCGCCCGATGTCGTGGAGCGGGCGATCCGGCTGGGCGGCACGACGCTGGTGCAGCCCGTTGCCAGCGCGGGCCTGCGCGCCGCACAACGAGGGGAGACCGGAGTCGTCACGGGCACGGATTACACGGGTAACAAAGAGCTGGAGGCCTACGCCCCGCTGAACGTGCCGAATTCGGATCTGCACTGGTCGGTCCTGGCGACCCGAGACGACTCCGACGCTTTCGCGCGACTGGGCAGGTTCAGTAAGACGCTCGTGATTGCCGTCACCACACTGGTTTTCGTCATCTGCGTGGCCTCGATGCTCATCGCGCAGGCGGCGATGCGGCCGGTCCGGCGCCTCGAGGAGGGCACGCGGAAGATCAGCTCCGGCGACTACGACGTCAACATCCCGGTAATGGCGCGCGACGAAATCGGTGACCTCACCGCGGCTTTCAACGAGATGAGCCGGAACCTCGCGATCAAGGAAGAGCTGCTCAACGAACAGCGCAACGAGAACAATCGCCTCCTGCTGGCGCTGATGCCCGAGTCGATCGTCCAGCGCTATCGCGAGGGCGAGGCGACCATCGCGCAGAAGCACCAGGATGTCGCCATCATCTTCGCCGACATCGCCGGGCTCGACGAACTTTCCAACGATCTTTCGGGCGACGAATTGGTCGGGATCGTCGACGAGCTGTTCCGGCAGTTCGACTCGGCGGCCGAAACCCTTGGTGTCGAACGGATTCGTACGTTCCACAACGGCTATCTCGCCACGTGTGGGGTGATCACTCCTCGATTGGACAGCATCCACCGAACCGTTGACTTCGCCATCGAAATGCGTCGCATCATCGATCGGTTCAACAGCCAGACCGGTCACGAGTTGGGCCTTCGGGTCGGAATCAACACCGGCAATGTCATCAGCGGGCTGGTGGGCCGATCAAGCCTCGTCTACGACATGTGGGGTGCCGCGGTGAGTCTCGCCTACCAAATGCACAGGGGCGCACCGCAGCCCGGCGTTTATGTCAGCGCTCCGGTGTATGAAGCGATGCGCGACGTGCGGCAGTTCACGCCGGCCGGCACGATTTCGGTCGGCGGAACCGATCAGGCGATGTACCGGTTGTCGGAGCGATGATGAACGCGTGGCACTCCTCGTGGTTCTACTGGGCGATCGGCATCGCGGTCGGGTTTCCGATCGGGTTGATCTTCCTCACCGAGCTGCACCACACGCTCGTCCGCCGGAATAGCCGCCTGGCCAGGCCGGTGAGCCTGCTGCGCAACTATCTGCTGCCGCTCGCTGCGCTTTTGCTGCTGCTGGTCAAGGCGTCGCAGATTCCGGCCGGGGATGTCCCGGTGCGGCTCCTCACCACGGTGTTCGGCTTCCTGGTCCTGGTGCTGTTGCTGTCGGGGCTCAACGCGACCGTGTTCGAAGGCGCGCCGGAAGACAGCTGGCGCAAGCGACTGCCCGCCATCTTTCTCGACGTCGCGCGCTTCGCGCTGATCGGCGTGGGGCTGGTCTTGATCCTGTCCTACATCTGGGGCGTACGGGTCGGCGGCTTGTTCACCGCGCTGGGCGTCACGTCGGTCGTCATCGGCCTGATGTTGCAGAACTCCGTCGGCCAGATCGTGTCGGGCTTGTTCATGCTGTTCGAGCAGCCCTTCCGGCTCAACGATTGGTTGGACACCGGGACGGCGCGGGGACGCGTTGTCGAAGCGAACTGGCGGGCCGTGCACATCGACACCGGCAGCGGAATGCGGGTCACGCCGAACTCGGTGCTGGCCACGACGGCGTTCACCAATCTCAGTCGCCCGGCGGGCACGCACAAATTGGCGATGACGATCACGTTTTCATTCGCCGACCCGCCCGACCGGGTTTGCGCGATGCTGTCGCGCGTTGCTCTCGGCCTGCCCCAGCTCAGGGCCGACAGCGTGCCCCGTTCGGTGTCTCTCGGCGGCGGCGAGTATCGCACCAGCATCGGGCTGAACTCACCCGCCGACGATGGCGCCGCGCGAGCGACCTTTCTGCGCTGGATCTGGTACGCCGCACGGCGGGAAGGGCTGCACCTCGACAACAGCGACGACGACTATTCGACCGGCGAACGGGTGGAGAAAGCGGTGCGCACCGTGGTGGCGCCGGCATTGCGGCTCAACGCCGACGAACAGCGGTCGCTGCATTCCTGCGCGAAGCTGGTCCGATACGGCGCCGACGAAACCGTGGAGTACGCAGGTCAGGTGCCCCAAGGGATGACGTTCCTGGTCGCCGGGCGCGTGCAGCTGACCGCGATGGCCGACGATGGGTCGGTCGTACCGATCAGCACGCTGGTCGAGGGCTCATTCCTGGGGCTGACCGCGTTGACCCGGCAGCCGAACATGGCCAGCGCGTACGCGCTGGAGGAGGTCACCGCGCTCGAGATCGATCGCGAACACATCGAGCATCTCGTGATGCGTGAACCGTTGCTGCTGCAGAACTTTGGCCACATCCTCGAGGAGCGGCAGAGCAAGGTCCGCCAGGCCCGGTGCGGCGAGCGGGTGGGGTGAGGCGCCGGCGCTAGGCGTTCGGAGTGGGCCAGCCTGACCTGGCCGGTTAAGGACCGATACCCTGGTTCAATGAGTCTGCAAGCCCCATCGCGTCCCGACTTGCGCCGGGAGGTGCACAACGCCGCCCGCCGCGCCCGGGTCGCCGCTCGCGCGCTGGCGCTGTTGCCGACGGTCGCCAAGGACGCGGCGTTGCAGTCCGCGGCGGCGGCCATAGGCGCCCACACCGAGCGGATCCTGGCGGCCAACGCCGAAGATCTCGAGGCCGCCCGGGCCGCCGGAACACCGACCGCGATGCTCGACCGGTTGGCGTTGGACGCCAAGCGGGTCGACGGAATCGCCGCCGGCCTGCGACAGGTCGCCGGGTTGCCCGACCCGGTCGGGGAGGTGCTGCGCGGGTACACCCTGCCCAACGGGCTGCAGCTGCGCCAGCAGCGGGTTCCGCTCGGCGTGATCGGCATGATCTACGAGAGCCGGCCCAACGTCACCGTCGACGCCTTCGGTTTGGCGCTCAAGTCCGGCAATGCCGTCCTGCTGCGCGGCAGTTCCTCGGCGGCGAAGTCCAATCAGGCGCTCGTCGACGTGTTGCGCGCGTCGCTGGTCAGCGAGGACCTGCCCGCCGACTCGGTGCAGCTGCTCTCAGCCGCCGATCGATCCACCGTCACCCACCTGATCCAGGCCCGCGGCCTCGTCGACGTGGTGATCCCGCGCGGGGGAGCCAGCCTGATCGACGCGGTGGTGCGCGACGCCCAGGTGCCCACCATCGAGACCGGCGTCGGCAATTGTCACGTCTACGTGCACGAAGCCGCCGACCTGGACGTGGCGGAACGGATCCTGCTGAACTCCAAGACCCGTCGGCCCAGCGTCTGCAACGCCGCCGAGACGCTGCTGGTCGACGCGGCGATCACCGGGGAGGCCATGCCCCGGCTGGTGGGCGCTCTGCAGGACGCCGGGGTGACGGTCCACCTCGATCCCGACGAGTCCGACCTGCGCCGCGAATACCTATCGATGGACATAGCGGTGGCGGTGGTCGACGGCGTCGACGCCGCGATCACCCACATCAACGAGTACGGCACCGGACACACCGAGGCCATCGTCACCACGAACATGGCCGCGGCCCAACGATTTACCGACGGAGTCGATGCGGCCGCGGTGATGGTCAACGCGTCGACGGCGTTCACCGACGGTGAGCAGTTCGGCTTTGGCGCCGAGATCGGCATCTCCACCCAGAAGCTGCATGCTCGCGGCCCGATGGGGTTGCCGGAACTGACCTCGACCAAGTGGATCGCGTGGGGAGACGGGCAGATCCGCCCGGCCTGACGCCATCGACCAAAAGCTGTAGGAGAACCGAGATTGTGAGTGTGCCCGCCCGGCCCGCGCCGCTGTTCGCCGACATCGACGATGTCTCGCGACGGTTGGCCGAGACCGGTTACCTGCCCGACACCGCCACCGCGACGGCGGTGTTTCTGGCCGACCGGCTCGGCAAGCCGCTGCTGGTCGAGGGTCCCGCCGGCGTCGGCAAGACCGAGCTGGCCCGCGCCGTCGCCCAGGCCACCGGCTCGGGCCTGGTGCGCCTGCAGTGCTACGAGGGCGTCGACGAGGCCCGCGCGCTGTACGAGTGGAACCACGCCAAGCAGATCCTGCGCATCCAGGCCGGCTCCGGCGACTGGGATCAGACCAAGGACGACGTGTTCAGCGAGGAGTTCCTGCTACAGCGTCCGCTGCTGACCGCCATCCGGCGCACGGAGCCCACGGTGCTGCTCATCGACGAGACCGACAAGGCCGACATCGAGATCGAGGGGCTGCTGCTCGAGGTGTTGTCGGACTTCGCGGTGACGGTCCCCGAACTCGGCACGCTCACCGCGGAGCGGGCGCCGTTCGTGTTGCTCACCTCCAACGCCACCCGCGAACTGTCCGAGGCGCTCAAGCGTCGCTGCCTGTTCCTGCACATCGATTTCCCGAGCCCCGACCTGGAACGGCGCATCCTGTTGTCCCGCGTCCCCGAACTGCCCGCGCACCTGGCCGAGGAATTGGTGCGCATCATCGGCGTCCTGCGTGGGATGCAACTCAAGAAGGTGCCGTCCATCGCCGAGACGATCGACTGGGGCCGCACCCTGCTCGCGCTGGGCCTGGACACCATCGACGACGCGGTGGTCGCCCAGACGCTTGGCGTGGTCCTCAAGCATCAATCCGATCAGCAGCGTGCTGCCGGAGAACTGAGGTTGAATTAAACGATGGGGCCCAACTGATGGCCGCCCGCCGCATCCGTCCCGCCCGCCCGCTCGCCCCGCACGGCCTGCCGGGCCATCTGGTCGGTTTCGTGGAAGCGCTTCGCGCGCAGGGGATTTCGGTGGGGCCGTCGGAGACGGTGGACGCCGGCCGGGTGATGGCGACGCTCGGTCTGGGCGATCGCGAGGTGCTGCGCGAGGGCATCGCTTGCGCGGTGTTGCGCCGTCCCGACCACCGCGAGACTTATGACGCCATGTTCGACCTCTGGTTTCCCGCGGCGCTGGGCGCGCGAGCGTCGGTCGTCGATGAGGGGTCCGGCGAGGCGCAAGACGACTCGTTGCCGGCCGACGACGTCGAGGCGATGCGCCAGATGCTGTTGGACCTGCTCACCGAAAACCCCGAGCTCGCAGACATGGACGAGCGCCTGGTCGCGATGATCGCGCGGATCGTGGAGGCCTACGGCAAATACAGTTCCAGCCGCGGCCCGTCGTTCTCGTCTTATCAGGCGCTCAAGGCGATGGCGCTGGACGAATTGGAGGGCAAGCTGCTGGCGGGGCTGCTCGCCCCGTACGGCGACGAACCCACACCCACCCAGGAGCAGATCGCCAAGGCACTTGCCGCACAACGGATCACACAGCTGCGCAAATTGGTCGACGCAGAGACAAAGCGGCGCACGGCCGAGCAGCTCGGTCGCGACCACGTCCAGATGTACGGCATCCCACAGCTTTCCGAGAACGTCGAGTTCCTGCGCGCCTCCGGTGAACAGCTGCGCCAGATGCAACGGGTCGTGGCGCCACTGGCCCGCACCCTGGCGACCCGGCTGGCGGCCCGCCGCCGACGCTCGCGTGCCGGGGCTATCGATCTGCGCAAGACGCTGCGCAAGTCCATGTCCACCGGCGGGGTACCGATCGACGTGGTGCTGGCCAAACCCCGCCCGGCGCGGCCGGAACTGGTGGTGCTGTGCGACGTTTCGGGTTCGGTCGCCGGGTTCAGCCACTTCACGCTGCTGCTGGTGCACGCCCTGCGGCAGCAATTCTCGCGTGTTCGCGTGTTTGCCTTCATCGACACGACCGACGAGGTGACCCACATGTTCGGGCCGGAAGCCGACCTGGCCGTGGCGATTCAGCGGATCACCAGGGAGGCCGGCGTGTACAGCCGCGACGGACATTCCGACTATGGCAACGCGTTTGCCTCGTTCGAGCAGGCGTATCCCAACGTGTTGTCGCCACGCAGCTCGCTGCTGGTGCTCGGGGACGGCCGCACCAACTACCGCAATCCGGAGACAGAGCTGCTGGCCCACATGGTGACCGCGAGCCGGCACGCGCACTGGCTCAACCCCGAACCCAAGCACCTGTGGGGCAGCGGCGACTCGGCGGTGCCGCGCTACCAGGAGGTCATCGCGATGCACGAATGCCGGTCCGCCAAGCAACTGGCCGCGGTGATCGACCAGCTGCTGCCGGTGTGAGGCCTAAGCGGTAGCGTCGATTTCGACGCGGGGGTCAAGCGGGGCATGACTCCAGCTCCGCAAGCCACTCGGTGACCGTTGCGACGTAGGTCTGCGGGTCGGCGCCGTGCATGGAATGCGGCATCTCGGGAAACGAGCGCAGGGTGAAGGAGTTCCCGGTCCTTTCAACCAGTCTCCGGACGTACTCGACCTGCTGATCGGAGCTCGCGCCCAACAGGTTGCCGGTCTCGGGGTCCACCAGGTGGAAATGGTGCGTGAACAACACAGGCACCCTAACGTGAGTCAGCATTGACTCGTGGTCGCAGTTGACCGCGACCCGGCCGGAGACAAACGCGTCGCCCCACTCGGGGTCGTACTCGCGAAGGTTCTGCGGAGGCTCGTCGGTGGTGGGGGCATTTCCGCCGGTCATGTTCCGGAGCCACTCGGGCAATTCGTGAGCCATCGCGGCCTGCATGCCCGCATAATCGCCGATGGACCATTGGGGGCCCAACCATTTGCACCAGAGCCGAAAGATCGACCCGATACACTGCCGGATCGATTGGCCGACAGCCGGATTGATTTCCGAGCTGAACAGCGGGGGGTCTTCGTAGACGGCTGCACGGATCTGTCCGGGTGCGGCGAAAGCGGACAACCAGGCGGCGATTACACCGCCTGATGACAGCCCACTGACCACCACCGGTCGGCAGATGACCCGATCGATGAAGCGGACCAGGTCACCGCCGAAGAGATCGAGGCTGTAGCGGCCCGGTGTCCAGGTGGAGCGACCCTGCCCTCGCAAATCGACGGCGTACACCTGGTAGCGATCGGCCAATAGTTTCATCGCTTGCTCGTAACCCCACCAAGATTCGCTTTGCCCCGGGATTAGCAACAGCGCAGGGTTTGCGGCGTCACCGGCGACCGCATAGTTCATCCGGATCTCACCGAGGTCCACCAGGTGCTCGGGATAGTTGTGCGCGACGAAGCGCTCCGGATGGTCGCTGTGCTCGAGATAGGCCATATTGTCCTCGCATCTCGTTGAGAGTCAGTAGCTGCCGATATTGTCGGGCAAAACCGCAGCAACGGTTCAAGGCCCTCCGCTCGATCGCAGCCACACCGGCCACTCCCGTCCCCGCTGAGCTGGATGCTCGACCACACGCGCCGGTGACGGAGCGCCCGAGCTGAAAAATAGCCCTAGTCGGTGGCTCAAGTAAGCTGGCAAATCGTGCAAAAGCAGCTTCGCAGGCTTGGAGTCATGGGTGGGACGTTCGATCCCATCCATTACGGCCACCTGGTCGCCGCCAGTGAGGTAGCCGACCTGTTCGACCTCGACGAAGTGGTGTTCGTGCCCAGCGGCCAACCGTGGCAGAAAAGCCGGCACGTCTCGGCTGCCGAGGACCGGTATCTGATGACGGTGATCGCGACGGCCTCCAATCCGCGGTTCTCGGTGAGCCGAGTCGACATCGACCGCGGCGGGCCCACCTACACCAGGGACACGGTGCGGGATCTGCACGCCCTCAACCCCGACTCGGAGCTCTACTTCATCACCGGCGCCGACGCCCTGGCCTCCATCCTGTCGTGGCAAGGCTGGGAAGAGCTGTTCGGGTTGGCGCGCTTCATCGGCGTCAGTAGGCCCGGGTATGAGCTGCGGCGCGAACACATCACCGGCGTTCTGGGCGAGCTGGCCGAGGATGCGCTGACCCTCGTCGAGATCCCCGCGCTGGCGATCTCGTCGACCGACTGCCGTCGACGGGCCGAGCAGGGCCGGCCGCTGTGGTACCTGATGCCCGACGGCGTTGTCCGGTACGTCTCGAAGCGGCGCCTCTACCGCCGGTCCCGCGAACGGGGGACCGAAGGGTCCGAAAGCCCCACGAAATCCACCCTGGCCACCGGGAACAACACGTGACCGCGACCCAGGAAGCGATCGACATGGCGACCGTGGCCGCCGGGGCGGCCGCCTCGAAACTGGCCAACGACGTGGTCGTCATCGACGTCTCGGGGCAGCTGGTCATCACGGACTGCTTCGTCATCGCCTCGGCGTCCAACGAGCGGCAGGTCAACGCGATCGTCGATGAGGTCGAGGAGAAGATGCGCAAGGCGGGCTACCGGCCGGCGCGGCGCGAGGGCGCCCGGGAAGGACGCTGGACGCTGCTGGATTACCGCGACATCGTCGTGCATATCCAGCATCAGGACGACCGCAACTTTTACGCCCTGGACCGGCTGTGGGGCGACTGCCCGGTGGTGCCGGTGGACCTGAATGAGGCCGAGGGCCCTGACGACTCAGCCGACGCGGCGAGCGCGCAATGAGAATCCGGCGCTTGGTGATGCTGCGGCACGGGCAGACCGATTTCAATCTCGGTAGCCGGATGCAGGGTCAGCTGGACACCCAGCTCAGCGAACTGGGCCGCGTGCAGGCGGTGGTCGCCGCCGAGGTGCTGGGCAAGCTGCAGCCGCTACTGATCGTTTCGTCGGATCTGCGGCGCGCCTACGACACGGCGATCAAGCTGGGGGAGCGCACGGGGCTTAAGGTGTGGGTGGACGACCGGCTACGGGAAACCCACCTTGGTGACTGGCAGGGCCTGACGCACGCCCAGATCGATGCCGAGGCGCCGGGTGCCCGCCTGGCATGGCGCGAGGATGCGACGTGGGCGCCGCACGGCGGGGAGAGCAGGGTCGATGTGGCCGCCCGCAGCCTGCCGCTGATCACCAAACTGGTATCCGGCGAATTGGAGTGGGGCGACCCGAACCAACCGGATCGACCGGTGGTGCTGGTCGCCCACGGCGGGCTCATCGCCGCGTTGTCTGCTGCGTTATTGAAGCTGCCCGTTGCCAATTGGCCGGCTTTGGGTGGCATGGGCAATTGCAGTTGGGTGCAGCTCTCCGGCCACTCCGATGACGCGGCAGCTTTCGAAGACATCCGTTGGCGCCTCGACGTGTGGAACGCTTCGGCGCAGGTTTCCAACGATGTCCTCTGACCCGCGGTCCCAGCCCACACTGCTGGTGTTCGCCGACTCACTGGCCTACTACGGTCCCACCGGGGGGCTGCCTTCCGACGATCCGCGCATCTGGCCCAATATCGTTGCCGCGCAACTGGGTTGGGATGTGGAGTTGATCGGCCGCATCGGCTGGACCTGCCGGGACATCTGGTGGGCGGCCACCCAGGACCCGCGGGCCTGGGCGGCGCTGCCCAGGGCGGGCGCGGTGATATTCGCGACCGGCGGGATGGATTCGCTGCCGTCGGTGTTGCCGACCGCGTTGCGCGAGCTGATCCGCTATGTGCGGCCATCGTGGCTGCGGCGCTGGGTGCGCGACGGCTACGCCTGGCTGCAGCCCAGGCTCTCGCCGGTGGCCCGACCGGCGTTGCCGCCGCACCTGAGCGCCGAATACCTCGAACAGACACGTGGCGCAATCGATTTCAACCGCCCCGGCATCCCGATCGTGGCATCGCTGCCATCGGTGCACATCGCCGAAACCTACGGCAAGGCTCACCATGGCCGCCCGGGGACCGTGGCCGCGATCACGGAATGGGCGCAGCAACACGACGTTCCCTTGGTGGATCTCAAAGCCGCTGTGGCCGAGCACGTTATGAGTGGGCGCGGCAATCCCGACGGCATCCACTGGAATTTCGAAGCCCACCAGGCGGTCGCGGAGCTGATGCTCAAGGCGCTGGCCGACGCCTTGCAGACATCCAACGTGCCGAACGAGAAGCCGCGCGAGTAGGGCGATGGCTGTCGTGGTGGTGACGGATGCGTCGTCGCGTCTTCCGGCCGACCTGCTCGAAAAGTGGGCGATACGAATCGTTCCGTTGCACATCTTGCTCGACGGCCGCGATTTGCGCGACGGCGTGGACGACATCCCCGAGGACATCTACAAGCAACACGCGACCACCGCCGCGGCCACCCCGGCCGAACTGGCCCACGCCTACCAGCAGGCGCTGGCCGACAGCGGCGGCGACGGCGTGGTGGCGGTGCACATCTCTTCGGCGTTGTCGGGAACCTGCGGCGCCGCCGAACGGACCGCGGCCGACCTCGCCGCGAAGGTGCGGGTCGTCGACTCGAGGTCGGCCGCGATGGGCACCGGTTTCGTCACGCTGGCCGCCGCCCGGGCGGCGGCCGCGGGCGGGGACCTCGACGCCGTCGCGGGCGCCGCGAATTCTGCCGTGTCGCGCGGCCATGCGTTCGTGGTGGTGCACCGGCTGGACAACTTGCGCCGCAGCGGACGGATCGGGGGCGCCAAGGCGTGGCTGGGCACCGCGCTGGCGCTCAAGCCGCTGTTGCGTATCGATGACGGCAAACTCGTGCTGGCCCAACGGGTGCGCACCGTCACCCACGCGACGACGGCGATGATCGACCGGGTCTGCGAGGTCGTCGGCGACGGTCCTGCCGCACTGGCGGTGCACCATGTCGCCAATCCGGACGGCGCGAAGGAGGTTGCGGCGGCGCTGGCGGAGCGGCTGCCGGCGTGCGAGCCGGCGATCATCACCCCTTTGGGCCCGGTGCTCGCGCTGCACGTCGGCGCGGGAGCCGTCGCGGTCTGTTTGGAACTTCCCGAGTCTTAAGCGCTTTGGACGCGCCGGGCCCTAAAGGCATTGTCACCGCGCGGGTGGACAACTTGCGGCCACCAGAACCAGCGCCCGAGCAAGACGGCGATCGACGGCATCAGCAGCGTGCGCACGATCAGCGTGTCGAGCAACAGACCGATGCACACGGTCGATCCGAACTGCCCGAGCACGCGCAGGTCGCTGCCGAGCATGGACGCCATCGTGAAGGCGAACACCAGGCCCGCCGCCGTCACCACCCCACCCGTGCCGGCCATCGACCGGATGATCCCCGTCTTGAGCCCGCCATGGATCTCTTCCCTGAACCGGGAGACGAGCAGCAGGTTGTAGTCGGAGCCAACGGCCAACAGGATGATGACCGACAGCGCCATGACGATCCAGTGGATTTTGATGCCGAACAGGTCCTGCCAGATCAGCACGGACAAGCCGAACGACGCGGCGATCGAGCTGGCGGCGGTGCCGACGATCACCAGCGCGGCAACCACGCTTCGGGTGAGCAGCAACATGATCATGAAGATCAGCGTCAGCGCCGACACCACCGCGATCATCAGGTCGTATTTGGCGCCGTCGTGCATGTCCTTGAAGGTTGCGGCGGTGCCGCCGAGATAAACCTTGGCATCCGAGAGTGAGGACTGTTTGAGTCCCTCCTGCGCGGCGGTTCGTTCCGCAGCGACGCGCGAGATGCCTTCCGGCGTCATGGGATCGGCCTGGTGGGTGATGAAGAAGCGCGCCGACTTACCGTCCGGTGACAGGAACATTCGAAGCCCCGTCTGGAAGTCCGGGTTATCGAAGGCTTCCGGCGGCAGGTAGAAGAAGTCGTCGTTTTTGGAGGCGTCAAAGCTCTGGCCCATGACCACCGCCGTGTTGCTCATGGCCTCCATCTGGTTGATCATTGCCGAGAACGTCTGGTACAGCGTCAGCGTGAGGCCTTTGGTGGTCTTCAGCGTCGCGATCATCGTCGGGATCAACACCAGCATCTCGTGCGTGGCCGCGGCGGTGCGCTGGATGTCTTTGGTGAGATCGTGAAATTTGTCGGCGATCTCGTCTATACCGTCCAAGGAGTCAAACAAGGACCGCAACGAGAAGCACATGGGAATGTCGTAGCAGTGCTTCTCCCAATAGAAGTAGCTGCGGATCGGCCGCCAGAAGTCGTCAAAATCTGCTAGGTGGTCCCGCAATTCGTCTGTGATTTGGGAGGTTTCCGCCGTGGTCTTCGCGCTGTCGTCGGCGGCACTCGAAAGATCCTGCGTCACTTTGTACAAGCGCTGCGTGTAGTCGATCTGGACCTGCATCTCGTCGGCCATCTTGAGGATGTCGGCCATGCGTTCCTTGAGGAAGTCCATGTTCTGCATCGTCGTTTGGCTCTGCATGCTGTTCTGGAACGGTATCGAGCTGTGCTGAATGGGAATGCCCAGCGGCCTGGTGATGTCCTGGATCATGGCGATGCCAACCGTGCGGATGACGTTCTTGGCCACCTTGTCCAAGACGAGCATGTCGGCGGGATTGCGCATGTCGTGGTCGGCCTCGACCATCAACATGTCGGGATTCATCCGAGCCTGTGAGAAATGCCGGTCGGCGGCCTGGTATCCCTGGTTCGACGGCGCGCTGGTCGGCAGGTAGTAGCGGTCGTTGTAACTCGTGACATAGCTCGGCAGGGTGACCATTCCGATCAGGACGATGGCTGAGCTCACGGCCAAGATCGGTGCGGGCCAACGCACCACCGCGGTGCCGACCCGACGCCATAGCCGGCCCCTGACCGCCCGCTTGCGTTCGAAAAGCCCGACCTTGCTGCCCACGAAAATCACTGCCGGACCCAGCGTGAGGCCGGCCAAGACCACGACCAGCATTCCGATCGCGACGGGTGCGCCCATGGTGTTGAACCAGGGCAACCGGGCGAAGCTGAGGCAGTACGTCGCCCCGGCGATGGTCAGGCCCGACCCCAGCACAACGGGCGCAACGCTACGAAACGTGGTGTAGTACGCCGTTTCCCGATCCTCGCCGGCCGCGCGCGCCTCCTGATAGCGGCCCACCAGGAAGATTCCGTAGTCGGTTCCGGCCGCGATCGCCAGCATCGTGAGGATGTTCGCTGCGAACGTGGTCAGCCCGAATGCATTGTGATACGCGAGAACCGCAATGACTCCGCGCGAACATGCCAGCGCGACGAAGGTCATGAACAACTGGACGAGCGTGGTCACGATGGAGCGGTAGACCAAGAGCAACATGATCGCGATCGCCGCCAGGGTGAACAGCGTGATCTTGGTCAGGCTGGCGTTGCCGATGACGTGCATGTCGTCGCTGAGCGCCGCGGGACCGGTGACGTAGGCCTTCACTCCGGGTGGTGGCTGGTTTCGGTCGACTACCTTGCGGACGGCTTCGACGGAATTGTTCGCCTGCGTCGTGCCCTGGTTGCCGGCAAGGTTCAACATGACGTAGGCGCCCTTGGCGTCCGCGCTCTGCGCGCCCGCGGCCGTCAGCCGGTCTCCCCAGAAGTCCTGGATGTGCTGGATGTGTTTGGGGTCCTGCCGAAGCTGGCGAATCAGGTTGTCGTAATAGTGGTGCGCGTCGTCGCCAAGGGGTTGCTGACCTTCCAGCACGATCATGACCGTGCTGTTGGAATCGAACTCTTTGAAGTTGTGCCCCAGCCGCATCATCGCCTTCATCGACGGCGCATCCGTGGGGGCCATCGGCGCGGAATGTGCTTCGCCGACGACTTCGAGTCGGGGAACGATGACGTTCACCAGGACCGTCACGAACACCCAGACCAGGATGATCGGCACCGCGAACCAGCGGATCATGTGCGGGATGAGCGGCCGGTGGCCGCGTTCGGGGCGCCGGGGACTCTGGACCTTGATCGGCCCGGTGGCCTCGGTGTCTTCCGTGCCCCGAGTGCCCACGTGGCTCTTGTTGTTGAGGTCGCTCATGCGGACTTCACCAGGCAGAAGGTCTGGGCGTTGTGGCCAGCGGAGTTTTGCTGTTCCCGGACGATGCCGTCCACGGTGATCTTGCAGCTGATTTGATTGCCGTCGCTTTGCGCCATGATGTTGGCGCTAACCGCTGGGAGCGTGGTCGAGATCGTGGTCGACCACGGCAGCGGCGCCCCGTTGACCTGGTGGGTGTTGGCGTTCTCGTCCCAGTAGTTGATGTTGGCAACGCTCCCGGGTGGACCGGAGACCTCGTAAACCACGACCTTCGGGTTGAACTGAACGATCTCGATGCCGGCGCCGGCGTTCGCATTGAGGTCCTGCGAGCCGAAGATTTTGTGCAGTCGTGACACCACCAAACCGGAGACCGCCAGAACAACCAGCAACAACAGGGGTATCCATGCTCGCTTGACGGCGCGGGTTATGGCACCGGCATTTGGTCTAGCCATCACTGACCGCCTTCCCCTCGCCGCTGGCGGGTTGCAACGCCCTTCTGTAGAGCTTGCTTCCCTCGTCATCCGCAGTCGACAACGCTAATTGCCGACAGAACCTTTGCTCAGCTAAGCATCGTAAACCTTAGTGCACGTAAGCGTTCCTCCGGGGTGCGGACTTTGTGACGACCAACACGCCTAGCGTGCCACCCGGCCGGTGACCGGCGGCAGATCGGCGAGCGTCACGATTCCGGGGCTGGCCGCCACCACGGCCGGGACCGCGTTGGTCACGGGCATCGCGGTGTAGATCATTCCCAGGCCCATGAACCCGGGCTCCGTCCAATCCTTCGGCGGCAGGCAGTGCAGGACGGTGCGCATGTTGGGCAACCCGAATACCTGAATGACGTGGCCGTGCTCGAGCGGTTTGGGCGGGACCACGTGACTGCCCATGGTCCAGTTGAATCCGACGCTGACGACGTTGCGATCGCCTTCCCAGCCGCGGTGGTAGCCATAAACGCTGCCGACCGTTCCCGCGGGAATCTTCATGAAGCCCAGGTCGGAGTCGGCGGTGGCCGCGGTGAAGGTGACGTCGAACGTCATCCGGTCCAGCTTGGCTCCGATCGCGTCGGCCATCATTGCTGCGGACTCCGCGAAGACCTCACTTTCGCGCCGCACGCTCTCGGCGAGTCCGGGTGTGTCCGGATCCTGGGAGAACCCCATCGCCGTCTGGGTTTCCGCCGACTCGTACGTCGAGCAGTCCACCGACTCGGTGATTCGGATCTCGTCGACGCGCTCGCAAGAGGCGCTGAGCACCATGCCGACCATGTTCGTCATCCCGGGATGGGCTCCGCTGCCGAAGATCGTCGCACCGCCCCGTTCGCAGGCGTCCAGGATGCGCTTGCGGTCCTCCGTTGTCTGCTTGCCGCCGGTGATCCAGGCGGCGCTGGTGCACACATTGACGCCCGACTCCAGCAGCCGCACGAGTTCATCGATGTTGGGCCACAACGGGTTATAGCAACAAGCGTCCGGCCGGAGTGCCAGCAGCGCGTCGATATCGTTGGTGGCCTTAACTCCCGTGGGGGCAGGCCAGCCGGAAAGCTCGGCGGCGTCGACGCCCACCTTGTCCTGGCCGTGGGCGTAGACGCCGACGAGCTCCATGTCCGGTCTGCCGATGATGGCGTGTAGCGATCGCCGTCCGATGTTCCCGGTCGTCCACTGGATCACACGAAACGGACGGTCTGCGCTGGTCGTGCTCATCGGGTGCTCCTTTGCGCCGGTGCGATTGGACTCATTATGTTCACCCGGGCCCACGTGCCCGTGAGCCGGGCGCGCCCACCGGCCGGCTTCGTCTTTTCTTAGGTATTTCTAGGCGTCCAACCGGCTGAATTGGTCCTGGCGGTACTGCTCGACACAGGCGGCGCGCCGGATCTTGCCGCTCGTTGTGGTGGGGATCGACCCGGGCGATACCAGAACGAGGTCCCCGACATTCAAGCCGTGCGCATTGGATATCGCGGAGGTGACGTCGCTTTTCACGCAGGTGAGCCAGTGCATCGCCGCCTCGTTGGAATCGCCTCGCTCCTTGAGTTCGATGATGGTGACCAGCTTCTCGGTACTGTTCAGCGGGACCGATATCGCCGCGACCCGACCACGTGTGATCTGTTGGATCGTCGCCTCAATGTCCTCGGGATAGTGGTTACGCCCATGGATGATCAGCAGATCCTTTATGCGGCCGACAATGAAGAGCTCGCCCTCGAAAATGAAGCCCTGGTCGCCAGTCCTCAGCCACGGTCCGTCGGGCGTGCCCGGCGACGGGTCCATGAGCGTTGCGCCGAAGCAGCGCTGCTCCTCCGGCGGTTTGTGCCAGTAGCCGTCGGCGACATTGGCGCCATGCACCCAGATCTCGCCGACCAGGCCGTGCGGGCACTCGCGGCTTGTGTCGCAGTCGACGATCCGCAGCGTGGGTGATTGCGGCACTTTGTATTTGACCAGCGCTGTGCCGGTCCCGGCCGCACATCGCTGAGCGCGCCCTGCGGACAGCTCCGCGACATCGAAGTGAATGGCGCTCGATGAATCACTCCAGGTGCCGGCCGTCACGAAGACGGTTGCCTCCGCCAAGCCATATGAAGGACGCACCATATGGTCCCGAAAATTGAAGTGAGCGAATCGATCAACGAAGCGTTGCAACGTGGCCGGCTCGACACGTTCGGCACCGCTGATGATGCCCAGCACCCCCCCGAGGTCGAGCCCGGCCAGGTCACTGTCGGTTGTTTTGCGGGCGGCCAAGTCAAAGGCGAAGTTGGGCGCCGCCGACCACGCATGAGGACTCCCGGCCAAAGATCGCACCCATCTGGCCGGTCTCTCCAAGAACGAAATCGGACTCGTCAGCTCGCCGCGATAGCCGCCCAGGATTGGCGCGCAGACTCCCAGCACCAAACCCATGTCGTGGTAGAAGGGCAACCACGAAACAATCGTGATATTTGGTGGGGCTTTAAGGTGGGAGTCCGCAAAGAAGCTGCGCATCAGCTGCTCGAAATTCACCTGGAGGTTGCGGTGCGAGATCATGACCCCGGTTGGCAGTCGGGTCGAACCTGAGCTGTACTGCAGATACGCCGTGCTAGGCAAATCGGCTGTCCGAACGCTTGTTCCGCCATCGACGTCGAGATTCATCGAATCGATTTCGATGATCTTTGGAACAGCGTCCAGGCGCGCTTCATCAACGTATTTGACGATATCTTCCGCGACCGCCGACGTTGTGAGAACCACTGAGGGTGCCGTATCGGCAACGACCGCACTCACCCGCTCATGACTCGAGCCCCGGTGCGGCAACGGGAGCGGAACCGCGATGAGCCCGGCCTGCATGGATCCCAGGAATGCCGCAATGTAATCGAGGGACTGGGGAGCCAGGATTACGGCACGGTCTCCGACCGACCCATGAAGGTTGAGCTCGCGTGCCACATTCAGTGTTCGGCGGGACAGCTGCGACCACGTGAGACTCTCGGGAACTCCGGCCCAATCGTTCTCGTAATCGGTGAAAGTGAACGCTACGTCATGGGGCCGCAGGCTGGCACGTCCGTGCAGCATCGAGAGAATAGATGACTGAGGAGAAGGCGTCACATCACGTCCGTACTGGTTTGTCGACTCAATTGGATCTTCAGTCAGTGGTCGGCTTGTCCTGCGCCGTGCGTCAACACGGACATAGCACCGGCGAGGATCTGCGAGAACGGGTCAGCGCCGCCGCCGAACGTCGCCTGGTTGGCCGGCGCAGTGACTTCCGCTGGGTCGAAGCCGTGCATCGGGTCTACCTGAACCGGAGCGGTCGACGGGTCGTCGTTTCGCGAATAGCCGGCGTTCACCCGGGGGATCAGGATTGCGTCGAGCTTGTTGAGCGTGTCCTCCGGGATCCCGATGTAGGCCAGCGGCATGACAAGAGGAAGGTGCTTCTCCGGGACCATGATCGTCGTCTCTTTCGCGCCCCTGGAGTTGATCGTGGTTCTGATGTTCTGCGGCGGCACCATGCTCGGGTTCGTGAAGGCCACCGCGGTGTGACCCGTGGCGAGGCCCAGGAGCGTGTTGGCGAGAGCGAACAGGTTGTCCGGGCGGTCGGGGAAGTCCGCGATCGAGTCGTACGCAGCCACGAACTTGTTGGTGTCGTACTGGCTCTCGTACGGCGGTGGCATGGTGTAGTCGAGTGCGGGAACAACGCTGCCGACCGGGAATATGGCGCTCAGGAAACTCTGACCGAAGGCGTGACGCCCAATCGGGTCGCCGAATGTGGCGAAGTTCAGCTTGTCCGACGGGGGAGCAGTCGGGTCGTTCGCGAGTCGAGCCTGCTCGCCATCGACCACGAACCCGCCCTCGGACAAGCCGATCGCCGTACCGGGGCGACCGGCTTTGATCGCCGCATCGAGGTTGTTTATCCCCACGTCGACCGACTCGCCGACGCTGGGGCCGTCCAGACCCAGGCCCGGAAAGTTCTCATCGATTTTGCCGATGCCCGGGAAGAGTCGCTCCAGCACGTGGCCCTGAACCTGCCCCGCCGGGTAGCGGACGATTTCGCGCTTCTGGCCGGGGAACCATTGGGCACCCTCCTGGCGAATGTACTCGTCGTACGGGATGCCGAGAACGTGAGCGCCTCCGAGGGCGAACGCGGTCTGGTCGCCCGGCGCCCCTGGGGTCGGTGGTCCGCCGATGGGCGTGTCATCGGCCGAGGCTGTCCCAACGCCGAAATACACTGTGGCGCCCACAGTTATCAACGCCGTGGCTCGTGCGAGTTGTTTCATCATCCCTGCCCCCGACCGCTCGGCTTCTCTAGTTTCACATACATCACGCGTGCCTGCTAACCGGATTGCGGCTCGGCGCGTCCGACTTGCGACCGCGACATGGACCGCCGCACCTTCACTCGTGACGGCCACCAGTTCGCCCGGCCGACGAGCGCCGCGATGGCCGGAACCGTGATGGTGCGCACCAGGAAGGTATCCAGCAGAATGCCCACACCGATCACGAAACCGCCCTGGACCACGGTGCCGATGGTGGAGAACAAGAGACCGCACATCGAGGCAGCGAAGATCAAACCTGCCGCAGTGATCACACCGCCTGTCGAGCTCAGGGTGCGAATGATGCCGTAACGCATGCTGTGCGGAGACTCGTCGCGCATTCGCGAGACGAGCAGCATGTTGTAGTCGGCTCCCACCGCGACCAACACCACGAATGCCAGCGGCGGCACGCTCCAATGCAATTGCTGGCCGAGGATGAATTGAAATACCAGAACGCCGATACCCACCGCCGACAAATACGAAATGACCACGGAAGCAACCAGATACAGCGGCGCGACAATCGCACGCAGCAGCGCGATCAAGGTCAGTAGCACGACGAGGAGGGTTACCGCGATGATGAATCGGATGTCGTGTTGGTAATAGTCGCGCGTGTCCTTCAGGCCAACGGTGTATCCCGCCATCGATACCTTCGCGTCCGCCAATGCGGTGTTCGGTTGGGCTCCCCGAGCGGTCGCACTGATCGCGTTGACCTGATCCATGGCTTCGGTGCTGAACGGATTGAGTTTGGTTTGAACCAAGTACCGTACGGAGTGGCCGTCTGGCGAAATGAATACCTTGGCGGCCTGCTGGAATTCCTTCAAATGCAGCAGCTGGGACGGGATGTTGAACCCGGCCATTGCCGGTTGTGCCGCGTCATGTTTCAGCGACAACAGAAACGCCGCTGACTCACTGAGCCCGGCACCCAGCTGTTTGACCTGGTCGACGAGTTGAGCCACTGCGTCGGCCACTTGCCGGCTCCCACCGGCGAACCGGTCTGCGCCATCTTGCAGGCTGTTCAGGTTCGCCTGCAGGCCACCGGGTTGGTCCATCCCCATGGAGTGCATCACGTTGGTGAGCTTCGTGACCGCAGTACGCAGGCGGTCTGTCGACGCTTTCAGGGCCCGTTTGTCCGGGTACTCCTGCAGTTGGTGGGACAGGTCATTGATCGCGTCGAGGTCCCCTTGATCGCGTGCAGCGACTAGCTGCTCAAATGTCCCGCGGGTGGCGCTGCACGACGGATCGGCATCGCAGACCGGATTGCCCTGTAACGCCGCCAGCACCGGGCCTATCCAGGCGAACATGTTCTTGGCGGCTGAGAAGTTCCAGCCCATGGCATTGCTGAGCGAGTTGACGTGGTCGACGAGTTGGGCTGCGATGTCGACCTCTTTGACCAGCGTGTCGCCGCTGTACTGGTTCTTCGTCGACGAGAAGGTGTTCTCCAATTCCTGCACGCTGGCAGCGAGCTGGTTGACCTGACCGCGCACGTGGCCGAGGTTCTCGGCCAGCGTGCCGGCCCCGTCGACCAGCCGGTTGAGGTCATTGGTGTGGTCATTGATCTGGGTGGACCCGCTGGCCAGCATGCTGCCGATAGCGCCCGCCTGATAGGTGGCTCTGAATTGTTCTGGCACCTTTCCGGTGGGACGGGTGATGCCGCTGATGGCAGCGATATTCGGCAGTTGGCTAACGCGGTCCGCCATCTGTTCCAAGTCTGCGAGGGCCTGCGGCGTGCGAAGGTCATGCGGTGATTGGACGAGGACGTACTCCGGAATGGACTGGTTCACCGGGAAATGGCGATCCAGTGCGGCATACCCGATGGAGCTCGGAGCAGAAGACCGCAGCGCCTTGCGATCGTCGTAGTTATAGCGCACCAGGCCGGCACAGCTGGCCAGGATGATCAACACAAGCACACTGGCAACCAGATGTACCACCGGCCGGCGCACAATGCGGATGCCCGAACGCCGCCATAACCGAGCGGTCACTTCGCGCCGCGGCTTGACCCAGCCGCGTGGCCCGGCGAGCACCAAGATTGCCGGCAGCAAAGTCACTGCGGCGAGGAATGCCACGCCGATCCCAATCGCCGATGACGCTCCGACCGTTTTGAATACTCCCATTCGGGCGAAGCTTATGAGGAGAAAAGTGATTCCCACGGTGGTGGCGGATGCGGTGATCACTTTCCCGATCGAGATCAGTGCCCTCTTGACCGCCTGATCGGGATCCGCGCCTGACCGCAGATAGTCGTGATAGCGGCTAATGAGAAACACCGCGTAATCCGTTCCGGCGCCCGCCATGATCGCGCTCAGAAATACGATGGACTGGTTCGAGACGCCCGAGCCAGTCAGTTGGGAGTAGCCCGCCACCACCGCCTGTGCGATAACCAGGGACAACCCGATCGTTATCAACGGCAGCAGCATGGTGATCGCGCTGCGGTAAACGACCAGCAGGACGGCGAGCACCAGAACGGCGATCGCCACCTCGATCGGAAGCCGATCCCGATCGCCCGCGACCGTCAGGTCGGCGACGGTCGCTGCAGGGCCGGTGAAGTTTGCCGTCAGGGGCGTTCCGGACACGGCGTGTTTGACGATGTCCCCGATCTGGTTGAAAGCGGCGTATGACCGTGGAGTGCCCAACTCGCCCGCAACGCCTACCGGCAGCACCCAAGCTTTGTGGTCCTTGCTGGTCACGACCTCGCGCAGGGGTGGCGTGCCGACGAAATCCTGCAACATCACGACATCTCGCGTGTCCTGGCGCAGCGCGTCCACCAGTTTGCGGTAAACGGCTTCGTCGGCGGGGCCAACCCCCCTGTCGTCGGTCAGGACCACCAACAGGAGGTCTTCCGAACCCGATTCGTGAAACGCCGCGGTCATGTTTCGAGCGGTTACGCTCGACGGTGCATCGCTGGGCAAGATACCGAGCGGATGCTTCTGGGCCATCTCGCCCAGGGATGGCAAAGTCAGTGGTAGGGCGACCGCAATCGCGAGCCACAGCCCTATCACCACCCAGGGCCACCGCACCACAAAATCGGCTAGCCGTCGCATATCGCCCTCACTACTCCACGCTACGCAACGCGTCCCCAATGTCCGCTGCCGGCGACCCGCACGCACACTGACTTCATCGCTTCCACATAGCGGGCAACCGATTTCTGGGCGACCGGATTGTCGGGAAACATGATCGCCATTGCCGTGCCCTCGCCATACCGAAATACATAGATGGTCAGTTGATATGAATACCGGCCGTCAGAGTAGATGCCAATATTGTTCGCATAACCGAGGTCGGCCGCCGCGAGAACGGCGTTGAGCGGAGCAGCGCCGCCATGCAAGAAGTTCGACACCGGAAAGTTCGGCTGTGGCCAGCTCAACCACGGCGCCAATTCCAATACGCGGTAATACGGCACCTTCGCCAAGTGCAGACCTGAATCGAAAGAAGCCTGCGCCGCCCACGCGGCATCGCCGAAAGATGCCGCAGCTATTGGCACGGTGATCGGGACTAAGCCGGTAAACCACCCCTGCGTCATAAAATTATCCGTGGTTCTGCGTGTGTCCCTGGGAGTGAGGCCGTAATACGTGAGAGCACCCGTAAACTCGTGCTCTACCAGGGCGATGCAGGCGAACAAGCCGCCGATGAAGCGCGCGCCGACCGCTGCGCAGGCTGATTCGAACCGCTCCGTCTGTTCTGCGTCCATCAGGAGTTCGGAGACCATGTCACTGCCACTCGGCTCCAACGGGTTACCCAGTGGGAGTGGGAATTCAGGAAAGCTGCCATTGTTGTTCTCGGCGAAGTCAATCCACGCGCGTACCTGAGGCGAATCTACGGTTAAAGTTGACGAGTACTGGCGCTCGCGCGCGCAGAAATCGTCAAAGCTGCCGGCATCGGGAAGCGCAAGGGGCTCACCGCCCCCGCTCAACGCCGCATACATTCCGTTGGCCTCAAGCATCGTCGTGCCAATCAACGTCGCGTCCCCGTGGACATGATCCATGGCGGCAAAGAAAGTGAAATGACGCTCGCTTTGGATGATCCCGAAGGTGAAGCAGCCCCACTCCAGCGGATTCGGTATGGCCACGACATGAGCGCGTATTTCGTCAACGGTCAATTTGCCGTGATCGATCGGCGTGAATTCAATATCAGTGGGATCGCTGATGGTATGCCTAATGAACTGTCCATCGGCGTGGTCGAACCAACTGCGGAACGTGTCATGCCGACGCAGGTATGCGTTGACGGCGTGATCCATGGCAGGAATATCGCACTGGCCGGGCACTTCACAGTTAGCGATGATTTGCCGCGAAAAGCCAAGCCCCGCGGCTGTCCGCTCGTGGTAATTACGAAGATGTTGGCTCTGCATGTAGCTGACCGGCACTGAACTGACCGGCGCTTGGCGGGCCTTCTCCCGGGCCGCGGTCGTCGGCTGCCAGGAGATGACTTCGCCCGGGGTCGGCGTCCAGTCATCGAGTGAGCCGATGGTGATTTTCCCGATTCGCAATATTTTTCTCCCCGGTTTCCAAGGTCTTCCAAGGCTGCAGTTCGGCCGCGCTGTTAGCGACACCAAGATAACCCTTGCGGCGAGCACCGGCGCCGACATGCGCGGATACGCGTGCGACGGCTCATCGGCGCGGTGGGCGTGGCGGCGATGGAACGACCGTCCGGGAGACCCGGCTGGCCGGTACGCCCGACGATATTTGCGCGATGCGCCGTCGCGAAGCACCCAATACTTGGCATACTTGCGGTCGGAGGTGATTCGGCTGCACAGCCGGGGCCGGACATGTGTACATTCGCCACCACGGTCGCTGGAGGCAGTACACCGGGGGTGTTGCGCCAGGTGTGGTCCGGGTTGTGTGTGCAGTGAGCGGCGTAAGTCGTGGTTGTTAGCTACCACGGCTCCGGCGCCGCGAGGGCCGCGGGCATCGAATCTTCCGATCGAAACAGGGAGGACAACCGCATGACATCCGTCGAAGACCCGATGGAGCGGGCATCGGGTTTTGCGATTGTCGGCTACGCGGCGCGTTTTCCGGGTGCCGCGGACGCGGACGAGTTCTGGGATGTGCTGCGGGAAGGACGGGATGCGGTATCGGAGGTGCCCCCAGACCGGTGGGATGTCGAGGAATTCTTCGACCCGGATCCCGATACGCCCGGGAAGGTTGCGACCCGTCGGGCAGGTTTCGTCGATGACGTAACGGGCTTCGACGCGCCGTTCTTCGGTATGTCGGCGCGCGAGGTCAGGTTGATGGACCCGCAGCATCGGCTGTTGCTGGAGACGGCGTGGCGGGCGGTGGAGCATTCGGGCACCGCGCCAACGGCTTTGGCGAACACCAACACCGGTGTGTTCGTCGGTTTGGCCACCCATGACTACCTGGGGATGGCATCAGACGAGCTGACTTACCCGGAGATCGAAGCCTACATGGCGATCGGGACGTCGAATGCCGCAGCAGCGGGCCGGATCAGCTATCGGTTGGGGCTGCAGGGCCCGTCGGTCGCCGTGGACACGGCGTGCAGCTCGTCGTTGGTGGCGATCCATCAGGCGTGCCAGGCGCTGCGCTTGGGGGAGTGTGACCTCGCGCTGGCCGGCGGCGCGAACGTGCTGCTCACTCCGGCAACCATGATCACCTTTTCCCATGCGCACATGCTGGCTCCGGACGGCCGGTGCAAGACCTTCGACGCGGCCGCGGATGGCTACGTGCGCGGCGAGGGCTGCGGTGTCATTGTCGTGAAACGCCTCGAGGACGCGATCCGTGACGGTGACCGGATTCGGGCCGTGATCCGGGGCAGTGCGGTCAACCAGGACGGCGCATCGGGTGGTTTGACGGTGCCGAACGGCGTGGCCCAGCAACGCGTTATCGCCAAGGCGCTGGAGTGCGCCGGCATCGCGCCCGGCGACGTCGGCTACCTGGAGGCACATGGGACCGGGACATCGCTGGGCGATCCGATCGAGGCCCAGGCCGCAGGTGAGGCGCTCGGCGCTGGGCGCGAGGCGAGCCGGCCGCTCTTGATCGGGTCGGTGAAGACGAATATCGGGCACCTGGAAGCAGCCGCGGGGATCGCGGGCGTGATCAAGGTCATCTTGTCGCTCGAGCACGAGGTATTGCCGCAGCACCTGCACTTTCGTAACCCTTCGCCGCACATTCCGTGGGACCGGCTTGCGGTGCATGTTGTTCAGGAGGCCACCGCTTGGGAACGTAGCGGTCGGCCACGTATTGCCGGGGTCAGCTCGTTTGGGTTCGCCGGGACCAACGCGCACGTCATCATCGAGGAAGCACCTGATGAACTAGGCGAGGTCAGCCAGGTCACTGTGGCACCGAGTTCGGTCGACCAGCCCGGGGGCCCGCGGTTCAGCGTCCTTCCCCTATCGGCGCGGACGCCCGCCGCTTTGGTTCAGATCGCCGATCAATACCGCAGCTGGCTGAGCGCGCACCCCGAGGCCACCTTGCCGGACGTGTGCTTTACCGCCGGGGTGGGGCGAGCACACTTCGAGCACCGGGCCGCGTTGGTGGTCAATTCCAAGGAATCTGCCAGTGAGTTGCTCCGTGCGCTCGCGGACGACCGCCCGGCTCCTGGTCTGGTGCGCGGAGTATCCGACGACACGCCGAAGACGGCGTGGTTGTTCACCGGTCAAGGCAGCCAGTACGCCGGCATGGCCCGCGAGCTGTTCGAGACCGAGCCGGTGTTCGCCGAGACACTGACCCGCTGCGCGGCGGTGGTCGCCGACGTTCTCGAAAAACCACTGCTGGATGTAATTTTCGATGCGGATGGCCCAGGCAACGAAGAGACGCTGCGGCAGACGTCCTACGCCCAGCCCGCGTTGTTCGCGGTGGAGATGGGCCTGGCCCGCCTCTGGGATTCATGGGGCTTCAAACCCGACGTGGTGCTGGGCCACAGCGTCGGCCAGTATTCGGCGGCCTGCGTCGCGGGCGTGTTCAGCCTCGAGGATGGCGCGCTGCTGATGGCCGAGCGCGGCCGGCTTTTCGGCAGTCTGCCTGCGGGCGGTCGGATGGTCGCGGTGTTCACCGCCGCCGAGCGCGTCGAAAGCCTCACCGACGAGTTCCCAAGTCTGTCGGTGGCCGCCTACAACGGGGCCAATACGGTGCTGTCGGGACCCGCGCAGGATCTGGACCAGGCGGTGGCCCGGCTGGAAGCCGACGGTGTCCGGTGTGACTGGCTCGACACCAGCCACGCGTTCCACTCGGCGCTGCTGGATCCGATCCTCGACGAGTTCGAGTCGTATGCGAACCGGTTCAATTTCAGCCCGCCACAACGGATTTTGGTGTGCAACCGCACCGGTGCCGCGCTTGGCAGGAGCGTGAATCTCGATGGCGCCTATTGGCGTCGCCACGCGCGCCAACCGGTGGAATTCGCGAAGAGCGTGCGCACCCTCGCCGATCTGGGTTGCAAAGTGTTGCTGGAGATCGGCCCGCAACCGGTGCTCACCGCCGCGGCCCTGCGGGCATGGCCTGACCCGGCCACCGCACCGCGGGCCATCGCATCACTGCGTCGAAACACCCCCGACCACCGCCAGATCACCGAAGCCCTTGCTGACGCGTACGTCCTGGGCCACCTGCCCGACTTCGGCGCTGTTATAGGACCGGCGCAAAAGCTCGACTTGCCCACCTATCCGTTCCAGCATCGCCAGTACTGGTACAGCGAGAAGCGGGTCCGGCCCACCCAACGGGCCTCGAACCAGACCTCGAAACAGACCCCAGCCGTGCGTACCGAAGCCGTCCGGCTTCTCGAAGACGGCCGGATCGAAGAACTCGCGGCGCTGCTCGACGGGGCGAGCGGCAATCAGCAGACGGTGGACATGCTGACAAAGCTTGCCGCACAACACAACCAACAGCGTAAAGCTCAGTCCATCACGGACGACCGCTACGAGGTTCGCTGGGAGAAATCCATTGTTGGGATTTCAGGGGCCTTAGCCGCGGAAACCGGCGAGGGGTGTGCCTGGCTCCTCATCAGCGATGATGCCGACGCGGTTCAGCCATTGGTCGACGCGCTGACCGCGCACGGGCACCAGCATCGGATTCTCGGGCTTCCGGCGTCCGACGCGGACGAGGAACGGCTCGAGGTCACGTTGCGCGCTGGCGTGGCAGACGAACCGACGCTGCGTATCCTGCACGTCGCGGCCCTCGACTCCGACACCGCACCGCCGATGCGGTCGCTGTTGCGGATGCAACACCGAGTCCTGGGCGGAACACGGCGACTCTTTCGCGCGGCGGTCGCCGCTGAACTCCGCACGCCCATCTGGCTGGTAACCCGCGGCGCGCAACGAGTCACTGACGTGGACACCGTGTCACCGGAGCAGAGTTGCCTATGGGGGTTCGGTCGTGCCGCCTCGCTGGAGCACCCGCAAGTGTGGGGCGGACTGGCGGACCTGTCCGAAGGCACTGCCGACGAATGGTCGCGGTTGATCAACCAGGTGGCGGCGGCACCGCGCGACTCGGCCATCAGGGAAGACCAACTGGCCTTGCGCGAGCACGCGGTCTTTGTTCCCCGACTGGTTCGACGGGTTGGGCAGCCGACCGCAACACCGCTGGCACTGCGTGCTGACGCAACGTATCTGGTGAGCGGAGGGCTGGGTTCGGTCGGACTGGAAATCGCCGGATACCTGGCCGCGCACGGCGCCCGGCAGCTGGTGCTGACCGGCCGGCGCGCACCCAGCGATGCCGCGCAACAACGCGTGGATGCCATACGCGAACAGCACGGCTGCGAAGTCCGGGTCATCGCGGCCGATGTCGCCGATGCGCACGACGTCACGCGCCTGTTAGCCACCGTGCAGGCCGAACTACCGCCGCTGGCCGGCATCGTCCATGCAGCAGGCGAGATCGGCACCACGCCGCTGCGCACCCTAGACGACGCCGAGGTGGATCGGGTGTTCGCCGGGAAGGTCTGGGGTGCTTGGAATTTGAGCGAAGCAGCCGCCGACTTGCAGGTGGACTTCTTCCTTAGCACCTCTTCGATCGCTTCAGTGTGGGGCAGCTTCGGTCAGACCGCGTACAGCGCGGCCAACGCCTTCCTCGACGGGCTGGCCTGGCGGCTGCGGGAGCAGGGCGTTCCTGGGATCGGCGTCAACTTCGGTCCCTGGTCGGCGGGCATGGCCGACGAGGAGGCTCGTGCCCGACTGGATCGGCGCGGGGTCCGGACATTGTCACCGGCCGATGCACTCGCGGGGATGGCCGATCTTCTGGCGGCTTCTTCCGCGCACGGGGCAGTACAAGCCCCCGTACAAGGTGTCGTGGCGCGCATCGACTGGGCCCGCTTCCTGCCGCTCTACCAACAAGCGGGGAGGCGGTCATTCCTGGCGGAGTTGGAGCGTGAGGTGCCTGATTCAACGCCGGCGCCAACGCCGTCTGGGAAGACTCGACTGGTCGAGCAGCTCACCGTCGCTCCGGTCCAGCAGCGCAAGAAACTTCTCGCGGATTACCTGCGCGACGCGGTGGCGGAGGTGACGCGAGTCGACGCCGCGGAGATCCGCGAGGATGCCGGATTCTTCGATCTGGGCATGGATTCGCTGATGGCCGTCGAATTGCGGCGCCGCATCGAGCAAGCAGTGGGCAAGGAGGTGCCGGCTACCCTGGCGATGGACCACCCACGGCTGTCCGACGTGGTGGATTACCTGCTCGGCGACGTGCTCGGACTCAGCGAGCAGGCATCTGCTAGTTCAGGAGCCAATTCAGGGCCGCAGCCAGCCTCGGTAGTGACGCGAACGGATGAGCCGATCGCGATCGTAGCGGTGGCGTGCCGTTTTCCGGGCGCGCCCGATCCCGAAGCTTTCTGGGAGGTGTTGTCCGGCGGTGTCGATGCGATCCGGGAAATTCCCGAGGACCGATTCGACATCGACGAGTTTTACGACCCGGATCCAGAGACTCCGGGCAAGATCTACAGCCGCTTCGGTGGATTCCTCGACAAAATCGATGGATTCGATCCGGAATTCTTCGGTATTTCCCCGCGCGAGGCCGTGTGGATCGATCCGCAGCAGCGGTTGATGCTGGAAACCGCTTGGGAGGGCTTGGAACGTGCCGGGTATTCGCCTGCGGCGTTGCGCGGCAGCCGAAGCGGCATCTTCGTGGGGGTGGCTGCCAACGAGTACTCGCATCTGCTGTCCGCCGACTCGGTCGAGAAGATCGAGCCCCACTTCATCACCGGCAATGCGCTCAATGCCATCTCGGGTCGGGTTGCCTTCGCACTCGGACTGGAAGGACCGGCGGTCGCGGTCGATACCGCGTGCAGCTCGTCGTTGGTGGCCGTCCATCAGGCATGCCAGGCATTGCACTCCGGTGACTGCGATTTGGCGTTGGCCGGTGGTGTGAACGTGATGCTGAGTCCGGTATCCATCATCGCCGCCTCACGCGCCAGGATGCTTTCCCCCGTCGGGCGATGCAAGACCTTCGACGCCTCCGCCGACGGCTATGTGCGCAGTGAAGGCTGCGGGATTCTGGTGCTCAAGAGGCTGAGCGATGCGGTGCGCGACGGCGACCGGGTTTGCGCGGTCATCCCAAGCAGTGCGGTCAATCAGGACGGCGCCTCCAGTGGTTTGACGGTGCCCAATGGTGGCGCACAGCAACGGCTTATCAGCGCGGCGCTGGCTCGCGCCGGCCTTGCCGGCGGAGATGTTGACTACCTTGAGGCGCACGGGACGGGTACCCCACTGGGTGATCCGATCGAGGTGCAGGCGGCCGGGGCCGTCTATGGTGCCGCCCGTGACGCGGACCGGCCGTTGCTGATCGGATCGGTGAAGACCAACATCGGCCACCTGGAGTCGGCATCAGGGGTCGCCGGTCTGATCAAGGTCGTGTTGTCGCTGCAGCACGAAGTGCTGCCGCAGAGCCTGCACTTTGAGAAGCCATCGCCGCATATCCCGTGGGATTCGCTGCCGGTGCGAGTCGTGGACAAGGCGACTCCGTGGCAGGCCAATGGAAAACCGCGACGCGCCGGCATAAGTTCCTTCGGGTTCACCGGCACGAACGCGCACGTGCTGATCGAGGAGGCGCCGGCACAGCCGGCGACCCCCGACGAATACTCGACAGGCGACACCTTCCCCGACGTCACCGTGGCATCGGAGTCGGACGCTCAGGAGGAGCCGGTCGACGTGCTGCCGCTGTCCGCGCGGTCACCGGAGGCGCTGGCGGCGTTGGCGCAGCGATATGGGGAATGGTTGAACACCCACCCAAAGGTCGACATCGCCGATGTGTGCTTCACGGCCGGGGCCGGGCGTTCGCATTTCGAACACCGGGCCGCGCTAGTCGTGGATTCGGTTCAAAGCGCCCGCGAGTTACTGGCCGAGTTGGCCGAGAACCGGATGCGACCGGGATTGGTACGCGGCGAGTGCACGGACCCGCCGACGACGGCGTGGTTGTTCACCGGGCAAGGCAGCCAGTACCCGGGGATGGCGCGCGAGTTGTTCGACGCTGAGCCGGTTTTCGCCGACACCGTGAAGCGTTGCGCGGACGCGGTCGACGGGATCCTGCCACGCCCGTTGCTCGAGGTGCTGTTCGCCACCGACCGCGACACCGGCGGTGAGGCCGGAGAAACACTGCGGCACACGTCGTTTGCGCAGCCCGCGCTTTTCGCCGTCGAGATGGGCCTGGCCCGGCTGTGGCAGTCGTGGGGCATCGAGCCCGACGTGGTGCTGGGGCACAGCGTGGGCCAATACGCGGCGGCGTGTGTGGCCGGGGTTTTCAGCCTCGAGGACGGGGCACGGCTGATGGCCGAGCGCGGCCGGCTGTTTGGCAGTCTGCCCGACGGTGGGCGAATGGTGGCGGTGTTCGCCGACGCCAAGTACGTCGAGGAAATCGCCAACGAGTTCCCCCGAGTGTCGGTGGCTGCCTACAACGGCCCCAACACGGTGCTGTCTGGTCCGGACGCGGATCTGGAACAGATCGTCGCCAGGTGTGGGAATGACGGGGTTCGGTGCAGCTGGCTGGAAACCAGCCACGCCTTCCATTCGGAGTTGCTGGAGCCGGTGCTCGGTGAATTCGAGTCGTACGCAGCGCGGTTGCAGTTCGCTGTGCCGACGCTGCCGCTGGTGTGCAACCGCACCGGCGCCGTGCTCACGGCGGAAACCCCGCTGGACGCCCAATATTGGCGGCGCCATTCCCGCCAGCCGGTGCAGTTCGCCGAAAGCGTGCGCACCGTGGCCGCGCTGGGATGCTCGGTGTTGATGGAGATCGGTCCGCAACCGGTCCTGACCGGGGCTGCGGTGCAGGTCTGGCCGGAACATCTGGCCGCGCCGCGGGCGATCGTTTCCCTGCGCAAGGGCGTCGGCGACCGGCGCCAGATCGCCGAAGCGCTGGCCGCGGCCTACGTCAGCGGCCATCGGCCCAAATTCGCTGCGCTGCATCGTCAACCCCGCCGCAGACTCGAACTGCCCACCTATCCGTTCCAGCGCCGTCATTTCTGGCCCAAGACTTCCGGCTTACCGACTGGGTGGGCCGGCATCGATGGTCAGGGCGCTGCCGTATCCGGAATCCTGGGTAGCGCAAAAGATCTCGCCTCCGGTGACTCCGTCTACACCAGTCGGCTGTCGGTCAAGTCGCAGCCGTGGCTGTCCGATCACGTCATCTATGGCACCGTTGTCGTCCCGGGGGCGACGTATGCGGCGATGGCCCTGGCTGCCGTTGGGCCGCCGGGGCGGGTGCAAGACGTCTTTTTCTATGAGCCGATCATCCTGGCCGAGAAGGCTTCTCGCGAGGTGCAGCTGACTTTGCATCCGCTGGAGGACGGCTTGCAAAACGGGGAGGGCTGGAGCTTCCGTGTGCACAGCCGCCCCTACGGCGTCCGTGATGCTGAATGGTCGTTGAACGCCGATGGCACTGTTGTCACCGGTGTCACTGGTGTCGAGGCCGAGCCGGCACCCGATCCGGCGGACTCCATCGACGCGGCAATCGAGCGGTTGGACCGCACTCGTCCGCAGCAGTTGTTCGAGACCTTCGCCGACATGGAGCTGGCATGGGGGCCTACCTGGTCCACGTCCCTCAAATCGCTGTGGGTCGGCGAGGGTGAGGCGATCGGCGATGTCACCGTCGGCGACGAACTCGCCGAACAACTCGGAAGCGAGCCTATCCATCCGGTGCTGCTCGATCTGTGCACCGGAGTCGCCTTCCCGGCCTTCCCGGCGCTTGTCGCGGCCGAACAAGGGGTAACCGATCTGTTCTTGCCGTTGCGGTACGGGCGGGTAGAGCTGCGCGAGAAGATGCCTCGGCGGTTTTATTGCCGCGCGAGGTGGCATAGCAGCGCCCTCGACAGTGAAACCCAGGTCTTCGATATCGATTTCGTCGATCGGGGCGGTCACCACCTGGGCGGGATTCGCGAGTTCACGGTCAAGCGCGCGCCCCGGGAGGCGTTGTTGCGCGGGCTCGGCGGTGACGCCACCCGGCTGCTGTATACCCTCGGCTGGCACGAGGTGCCGCCTCCGCCGTCGAGCGGTGATGTCGGGGGCGCCGGAAACGTGAACGGCACCTGGCTGATTGCCGGATTCGACGAACTGGCGGCCGACCTGCCGGGCTGCATCTCTTTTGACCGGGCCTCGATTTCAGTGGATCCGGAGCCCTTGGGGCGGCTGGTGGCAGAGGCTCGAGAGCGCGGTATGCCGTTCTCCGGCATCGTCTGGCGCAGCACCGGACCGAGCGCGGAAGAGTCGAGCGCTGAATCTGCCGCGCGGTTGGAGACCGAGATCGCCCACCTGCTCAGCGCCGTGCACACCCTGCAGGCCGATGAGGTGGTCAAACTTCCCGGTGGTCTGTGGATCATTACTGAGCGGGCCGTGGCGACCGAATCCGGTGAGCCGGTCGACCCGGTGCAGGCAGCGCTCTGGGGACTCGGCCGCACCATCATCACCGAGGAACCCGCCCTGCACTGCAGGCTGGTCGATTACGACGGGTCGGAGGAGGCCGTGCACTTGCTGGCCGGCATTCTCGGCGCACCGATCGAGGAACCCGAACTCGCACTGCGGCAAGGAAAGTTCTTGGCGTCCCGGTTACTTCCATGGGCGCGCAGCGGTCTTCTCGCGGTACCGCGGGCAACCGATTACGTCCTGGCGCCCAGTGAACGCGGCGCGATCGACAACCTGCGTCTGACCGAGGCGGAAGTGCCGCCGCCGGACGAGGGCTACGTGCAGATCCGGGTAGAGGCCGCAGGTCTCAACTTCCGGGATGTGCTCAATGTGCTGGGCCTCTACCCGGGCGATCCGGGGCCGATCGGCGGTGACTTCTCCGGCATCGTCACCCAGTTGGGTAGCGGCGTCTCCGGACTTGAGGTCGGCCAACGCGTTTACGGCTTCATGCAGGGGGCGTTCGCCAGCCGGTTTAATGTGCCGGTTCAGTTGTTGGCGCCGGTGCCCGACGGGCTGAGCGCGGCAGCGGCGGCGACCATTCCCGCTGCGGCGCTCACGGCCCGGCTCGCGTTCGACTGGGCGCAGCTGAAGCCCGGTGACCGTGTGCTCATTCACGCCGCGAGCGGTGGCGTCGGATTGGCCGCCATCCAGATGGCGCGGCAGCACGGTGCGACCGTCTTCGCCACCGCCAGTACCTACAAACGCGCGACGCTGCGCAAGCTGGGTGTGGAATACGTCTACGACTCGCGCAGTACGAATTTCGCCGACCAAATCCTCGCCGACACCGACGGTGCCGGCGTCGACGTGGTGCTCAACAGCCTGACCAACGAGGGGTTTGTCGAAGCGACGGTACGGGCCACCGCCCAGAATGGCCGTTTCGCCGAGATCGCCAAGCGAGACATCTGGACTCCGGAGCAGATGGCGGCGGCCCGTCCCGATATCGCGTACGAGATCGTCGCGCTGGACGGGACCACCGTGCAAGAGCCCGAGCGTATCCGTCGCCTGCTGGCCGAGGTGTCGGACGGGTTGGCCAGTGGCGAGTGGACGCCACTACCCGTCGAGATCTACCCGCTGACGGAGGCGAAGACGGCGTTTCGCCGCATGCAGCAGGCGCGGCATATTGGGAAAATCGTGCTGCAAATGCCGAACCCATTACAGCCGCGGGGCGATCGGAGCTATCTGATCACCGGTGGACTCGGGGCAATCGGCCTGCACACGGCGGCCTATCTGGCTCAACTCGGGGCCGGCGACATCGTGCTGACCAGCCGGCGCACGCCGGATGCGGACGCACAACGGGCAATCGACGACATCACTGAGCGCTATCGGTGCCGCATCCACACCTTCGCGGCCGACGTCGGCGACGGGTCCGAAGTCGAAAAACTGCTGGAGCGGATCCGCGCGGAGTTACCCCCGCTCGCGGGAGTGGTGCATTTGGCGGGCGTGCTCGACGACGCGCTGCTGTCACAGCAGAGCCCGGAGCGTTTCCGGACGACGTTGGCGCCCAAGGCGTTCGGTGCCTGCTACTTAGACCGGTTGACGAAGAAAGATGATCTCGACTTCTTCATCGTGTCCTCCTCGGTGTCCAGCTTGCTCGGTTCACCCGGGCAGGCCAACTACTCGACTGCCAATGCGCTGCTCGACGGGCTGGTCGCGGAAAGAAAGGCGCAAGGCCTGCCGGCGACCGGCGTCAACTTTGGTCCCTGGGCCAAGGGGGGCATGGCATCTTCGGAGGCCGCGCGCGCCAATCTCGGTGCGCAAGGCCTGGTTCCGCTGGAACCCACGGCCGCCCTCAACGCGCTCGCCGAGGTTGTCGCCAACGGAACTGGACAGGCAACCGTTATCAAGGCCAACTGGCAGCGTGCCGCGAAGCTGCTGGGCGGTTCTCGTCCACCGATTCTCGACCTCGTGCTGCCGAGTGCCGTCGCGGAGGTAACCGGTGACGGTGAATTGCTACGGCAACTGCAGGAGGTGCCCGAGGCGCAGCGGGCCAGTTTCCTCACCGAATACCTGCAGCGCGAGGTACAAGGTTTCCTGCGGCTTGCACAACCACCGGCCGCAAGCAGCCGGTTTTTGGACCTGGGTACGGATTCACTGATGGCGGTCGAACTCCGCAACCGGTTGTACGGCCAGTTCGGTGGCTTATTCACCATCAGCGCTACCGCGGTGTTCGACTATCCCACGATCAGGTCGCTCGCCGAGTACCTCGCCGGTCAGGTGTCGGGGTCGGGGTCAGAGCCGGGCCCACCGTCGGACGGGGCGGAATCCGTCGGTGGGCCCGAGGCCAGTGATTGAACGAAACAGTATGTCCCGCTCGCGGGAGAGTCAGTCGCTGATATCGAATCCGGTGATGACCCTGGTCGGGCGCACCCGTACCACTAGTTCACCGGGAACGGCGTTGCGGCGGCCGAACTCGTCGGCGCGGTCGGCGCCCATGTAGCGGGCACCGGTCCGGGTCGCAACGTCCAGCACGTCCTGCGCGTCGTCGCTCACCGAGGCCACCCCCTGCACCTGCACGAACGAATAGGGCGGGTGCGGGTCGTCGACGCAGATGACTACTCGCGAATCACGCGCCAGTGCACGGCCTTTCGACGTCTCACGGCCGGTGTTGAACACCAGCTGACCGTCGTCGACGACGAACCACACCGGCGCGACCAGCGGCCGGCCATCGGCGGCGACATAGCCGAGCATTCCGGTGCGGGTGCCCGCCGACAGGAACCAGACAACCGAATCGGAAAGTTCGGCCATTCGCCCCACCTTGATTTAAAGCCGGGCCAAGTCGTAGTCGGCGATGTGGTCGATCAGGACCTGCAGGTGGTCCTGCGAGGAGCCCAGCGTGTGTTCAATGGCGGTGAGCCGGGCGGCGTAATGGCTGACGGGATATTCCGCGGTCATGCCGATGCCGCCGTGCAACTGGATCGACTCCTGCGCGATGTGTCGGGCGGACCGGCCGATCTGCAGCTTGGCCCGCGACGCGATCACCGGGTCGAGGTTGCCGTCGGCGATCGACATGGCGGCGTAGAAGCTCATGCTGCGGGCCAACTCCAGCGACACGAACATGTCGGCGGCCCGCTGGGTGAGCGCCTGGAATTTGTTCAGTGTCACGCCGAATTGCTTGCGGGTCTTCAGGTATTCGGTGGTTAGGCGCAGCGCTTCCTCCATTGCGCCAACGGCTTCGGCGCACAAGGCCGACTGGATGCGGACGATCGCGTCGCGGATGGCCTGCGAGGCGTCCACCACGTCGCCAAGGGGCTCGGCCGGTGCGGAATCCAGTTTGATCTGGGCGCCGCGCTGACCGTCGAACGTCGGATAGGGATGCCGGCTGACGGCACTTCCTTCTTGCGACGCGTCAACCAAGAACAACCCGGTGCCGCCGTCCGGTAATGCGGCGCTGACCACCACCGTGTCGGCGCAGTCACCGGCCAGGACCGGGTTCTTGGTTCCGCTCAGTGTCCATGAATCGCCTCGCCGTGCAGCCTGAGTCGCGACGGTTGCGGTCGGCCTCCGGTGGCCGGTTTCCAGGTGAGCGAACGCGAGCAGCTTCTGGCCAGCCGCGACCTCTTCCAGCAGCTGCTTCTGCGCGTCGCTGCCGCGCTCGGCGATCAGCGCACCGGGCGCCAGGGCGGCGTGCATGACGGGTTCGGGCGCCAACCGCCGCCCAATCTCGGTGAGCACCGCCATGATCTCGATCTGGCCCGCCTCGTCCGGCTCGAACCCGAGGCCAAGAATGCCGGTGTCGGCGAGCTGGCTCCAGACCTCGCGGCTCCAGCCGAGATCGCTCTCGATGACCTTGTTGCGGCTCTCGGGATCGTAGGTGCGCGACAACAGGTCGCGGGTGGTGTCGCGAAGCAGGGCCTGCTCGTCGCTCAGCTGAAAGTCCATGGCTGCCTCACAATCCCAGAATGGTGGAAGCGATGATGTTGCGCTGCACCTCGTTGCTGCCGCCGTAGATCGATGTTTTGCGGTAGTTGAGATAGCGCGGGGCACTCGCCTGCGCCCAGGCCGGTGACGCGATGTCATCACCGTCGACCGGCAGCGCGTCGGGACCGGCCGCCTCGACGAGCAGCTCGGTGGCGAGCTGCTGTAACTGGCTGCCGCACATCTTGAGCACCGACGACGCCGGGTTTGGCTTGCCGTCCGCGGAGTCCGTGGTCACCCGGGACTGCGTGAGTTCCAGTGCCAGCACCTCGTTTTCGGCCTCGGCCAGGCGCGCCGCGAACAGGGGATCGTCGAGCAAACCGGTCTGGATGGCGTGCTTTTTCACCTCGGCGAGGCGGACCTTGGTCCGGCCCACCCCGGCTATGCCGGTGCGCTCGTTGGCCAGCAGAAACTTCGCGTAGGTCCAGCCCTGATTCTCTTCTCCGACAAGCTGATTGGCCGGTACCCGAACATCCTCGAAGAAGACCTCGTTGATTTCGCGACCACCGTCGATCGTCTTGATCGGCCGCAGCGTGATGCCCGGGGTCGCCATGTCGATGAGCACAAACGAAATGCCGGCCTGGCGCTTGGGCGCCTGCGGGTCGGTGCGCACCAGGCAGAAAATCCAGTCCGCGTACTGGCCCAGCGTCGTCCACGTCTTCTGCCCGTTGACGACATAGCTGTCGCCGTCGCGGACCGCGGTGGTGCGCAGGGAGGCGAGGTCCGAGCCGGCTTCGGGTTCGGAGAAGCCCTGGCACCACCAGATGTCGATGCTGGCCGTCGGCGGCAGGAAGCGCTCCTTGATCTCTTGCGATCCGAATTCGGCGATCACCGGACCGACCATCTTGACGTTGAAGTTCAGCGGCTCGGGGACGCAGGCCAGTTGCATTTCGTCGGTCCAGATCTGGTACTGCGTCGGAGTCCAGTCCTTACCGCCCCATTCGACCGGCCAGTTCGGCACCGCGAGTCCGTGCTCGTTGAGGATCTTGTGGCTGGTGACGATCAGGTCCTTCGTCACCGGCGCGCCCCGGCGCACTGCCTCGCGGAGTTCCTCGGGGATCTGGGTGGTGTAGAAGGTGCGAAGTTCTTCGCGGAACGCGGCTTCCTCTGCCGTGAGCGCCAGCTGCATGGCGGCCTCCTGTCGTCTGGCGGTGAACGTGGCGACCCGCTGCGGATAGGTGTCCGGTCCCGGTCGTGCGCTACGCCTTCCATCTTGACCCATCCCGTTCGCTGCTTGTGCACAGCCTCGGATTAGTCCACACGCGGGCGTCGCGAGGCCTTCGCATGGGCCATCGTGGCGGTCGGCGCACCTACGGTCGGCGCATGCGAACAGAACTGCCCGCCGAACGGCTACAGCGACGGCTCGGCGCTGACCCGGAGAGAGAGTCGCACGCCGACCCCGCGGACGAATCGGACCACGAATCAGAAAAAGCCCCGGACGAAGACCAGAATTCGCTGCTGCCGCGGTGGCTTCCCGACGCCTCCGAGAGTCGCGGCTGGGTGGCGAAGATGCGCGCCGACCCGGGCCGCGCCGGCGCCATCGCGTTGGCGGTCGTGGCCGCCCTCGCGGTACTGGTCACGGTGTTCACCCTGCTGCGCGACCAGCCCGCTCCGGTGATGTCGGCGAAGCTCCCACCGGTCGAGAAAGCCTCCACCACCAGCCCCAGATCCTCGGCGAGCCCGGGAGCCGGCCAGCCGGCCGGTCCCGATCGGCCGGTCGTGGTCAGCGTGGTCGGTTTGGTGCACACGCCCGGACTGGTGACCCTGCCGCCCGGCGCGCGCATCGCCGATGCGCTGCAGGCCGCCGGAGGCCCGGTGAACGGTGCCGACACCATCGGGTTGAACATGGCCCGCCCGATCGGCGACGGCGAGCAGATCGTGGTCGGGCTCGCTCCCGTCCAAGGGCAGCCGACGACGCTGGGCAGCTCGGTGGCCTCCGGTGCGGCACCGGTAGCCGGGGCGCCCGGCTCCACGGGGCCGGTGTCGGGGACGGTGAAGCCGAAGGCGGGTGAGGTGCTCGACCTCAACACGGCCACCGTGGAACAGCTGGACGCCCTGCCCGGGGTCGGACCGGTGACCGCCGCCGCGATCGTGGCGTGGCGGCAGGCGAACGGCAGATTCACCAACGTCGACCAGCTCGCCGATGTCGATGGCATCGGTCCGGCGCGGCTGGAAAAACTGCGCCACCTGGTGCGTGTTTGACACCGGTGCGCCACCCGGGCCACAGCGAAACTGCCTCCGCGCGCGTGGACGTGCGCCTGGTACCGGCCGCGCTGACCGGCTGGGCGGTGACCGCCGCCGGCATCTGGTGGCCGGTGGGACGGACACTGGCTGCCTGCTGCGTCGTGCTGGTCGCCGCCGCGGGTGCGCTGGCATGCCGGGCGGCGCGCGCGCCGCGCGCAACGCGGCGGCTGACGGCGGTCAGCGCCGGCCTTGTGGCGGTCGGCATCGTGGGGGTGGGGTTTGGGCTCGCGATCGCCGTACGCACCGATGCGGTAGGTCGCCACCCGATCACCGCGGCGTTCGGCACGGCCGCCCCGGTGACTGTCACTCCCACCGAGAGCGCAATGTCGTTGGGCCCAGGGAATCAGGGCCGGTTGATGTTTCGTGCCACGCTGCAGCGCCTGCGCGACGACGAGATGTCCGGCCGAGTGGTCGTCTTCGCCCGGGTGTCGGACTTCGCCGAGTTGGTGGTGGGCCAGCCGGTGCGGTTCACCGCGCGCATCAACCGTCCGACCCGCCGTGACCTGACGGTCGCGGTGCTCACCGCGTCGGGCCGTCCGACCATGGGCACCGCCGGTGCGGTGCAGCGGGCCGCTCATGCCGTGCGCGGCCGGTTCGCCGCCACCGTCCGCGATACCTTGCCCCCGGACGAGGCCGCGATGCTGCCCGCCCTGGTCCTTGGCGACACGTCGGCGGTTACCGCCGAGACCAGCCGCGACTTCCGGGCGGCGGGCATGACGCACCTGACGGCGGTATCGGGGGCCAACGTCACCGTTGTGTGCGCGGCGGTGCTGTTCTCGGCCCGGTTGATCGGTCCGCGCGCCGCCGTCGTCCTTGCCGCGGTGGCGCTGCTGGCGTTCGTCATCGTCGTGCAGCCGACGGCGAGCGTGCTGCGCGCCGCGGTGATGGGTGCCATCGCGTTGACCGGGATGCTGTCTTCGCGTCGCCGGCAAGCGATTCCGGCCCTGTCGGCCACGGTGCTCATATTGTTGGCCGTCGCACCGCACTTGGCCGTCGACGTGGGTTTTGCCCTGTCCGTCCTGGCAACGGCCGCGCTGGTGGTCATCGCGCCGGCCTGGTCACGGTGCCTGGTCGGCAGGGGCTGCCCCAAGCCGCTGGCGGATGCGCTCGCCGTCGCCTGCGCCGCGAACGTGGTGACCGCCCCGCTGGTCGCGGGCATCTCTGGGCGGGTCAGCCTGGTGGCCGCGGCCGCCAACCTCGCGGTGGCACCCGTCATAGCGCCGATCACCGTGCTGGGCAGCGCGGCGGCCCTGTTGTGCCTGCTGTGGCCGGCCGGTGCGCAGCTGTTGATCCGCTTCACCGGCCCCGAGCTGTGGTGGGTCTTGAATGTGGCGAGCTGGTCGGCAGATGTGCCCGCGGCGACGGTGCCCGTTCCGGCCGGTGTGCCCGGTGTGCTGGCGGTCGCCGCGGGCACGGCGTCGCTGCTCCTGGTGGCCATGCTGCTGTGGCGGCGGCGCTGGTTTCGCAGGGCACTCGGACTGGCCGGGGCGGCGGTCGTCACGTGCGCGCTGGCCTGGTCCCTGTCCGGACTAGTCGGCCCTTAGTCAGACCCACGTGACACCATCGTGGGGTGAGCGAGGTTACGCACTTGCACCTGGTCCTGGGAGAAGAGGAGCTGCTGGTCGAGCGGGCCGTGGCCGACGTGTTGCTGTCGGCGCGGAAACGCGCCGGCACCGATGATGTCCCCGTGAGCCGGATGCGGGCCGGCGACGTCGGCACCTATGAACTCGCCGAACTGCTGAGCCCGTCGCTGTTCGCCGACGAGCGCGTTGTCGTGCTTGAGGCGGCCGCCGAGGCGGGCAAGGACGCGGCGGCGGTGATCGCCGCGGCCGCCGCCGACGTTCCGACGGGCACGGTGCTGGTCGTGGTGCACTCGGGCGGCGGACGAGCCAAGGCGCTGGCCGGCGAGTTGCAGTCGCTTGGCGCGGAGGTGCATCCGTGCGCGCGGATCATCAAGCTGGGCGAGCGCGTCGACTTCGTCCGCAAGGAGTTCCGCGCGCTGCGGGTCAAGGTCGATGAGGACACCGTGACCGCTCTCCTGGACGCCATCGGCTCGGACGTGCGCGAGCTGGCCGCCGCTTGTTCGCAGCTGGTCGCCGACACCGGCGGCGACGTCAACGCCGCGGCGGTGCGGCGCTATCACAGCGGGAAGGCGGAAGTGAAGGGCTTCGATATCGCCGACAAGGCGGTCGCCGGCGATGTCGCGGGAGCCACCGAGTCGCTGCGGTGGGCGATGATGCGCGGTGAGCCGCTGGTGGTGCTGGCCGACGCGCTGGCCGAGGCCATACACACCATTGGCCGGGTCGGGCCGCTGTCCGGCGACCCCTATCGCCTGGCGGCGCAGTTGGGGATGCCGCCATGGCGGGTGCAGAAGGCCCAGAAACAGGCCCGGCGTTGGTCGCGCGACACGGTGGCGACCGCGATGAGGGTCGTGGCGGAACTCAACGCCAACGTCAAGGGAGCCGTCGCCGACGCGGACTACGCGCTGGAATCCGCGGTCAGGCAGGTTGCCGAGTTGGTGGCCGATCGGGGCCGGTGAGGTCGCTGCCTCAGATCCTGTTGAGGGCGCGTGCCAGAGCCGACTTCTTGTTGGCCGCCTGGTTCTTGTGGATCACGCCCTTGCTGGCCGCCTTGTCCAGCTTGCGGTTCGTCGATACCAGCAGCTCCGCGGCCTTCTCCTTGTCGCCGGCGTGGGTGGCCTCGCGGAACGCGCGCACGGCGGTGCGCAGCGAGGACTTCACCGACTTGTTGCGCAGCCGGGCGCGCTCGTTGGTACGGTTGCGCTTCTGCTGCGACTTGATGTTGGCCACGCGCTAGTTCCTTCTTAGACTCAGTGGTTGCATGGGGCACCGACATACCCGACGGCGACTGCCCAGGTTATCAGTCGGTTACGTTTTCTCCCAAAAGGGGAACCCGTGGCCTGCTGCAACGTCAATTTGAGGCAGCATCTGAAAAGTGAGTCTTCCGAGCCAGCTTGAGGAAACCAGGCGAGGGTCGCGCGGCGCCGCGCAGCGCGCGGACGCGCGCTCCGAGCGCATCTTCGGCGGATACAACACGTCGGACTCCTGCTATTTGATGGCCTTCGATGAGATGTTCGACGCCCAGGGCACCGTCCGCGGTCCTTACAAGGGCATATACGCCGAGCTTGCACCCTCCGACGCTTCGGACTTGAAGGCCCGCGCCGAGGCCCTGGGCCGCGCGTTCATCGACCAGGGCATCACCTTTTCGCTGTCGGGTCAGGAGCGGCCGTTCCCGCTCGACCTGGTGCCGCGCGTGATCTCGGCCGCCGAGTGGAGCCGGCTGGAGCGCGGCATCACCCAGCGGGTCAAGGCCCTCGAGATGTATCTCGACGACATCTACGGCGATCAGGAAATCCTGAACGACGACATCATCCCGCGCCGCCTGATCAGCTCTTGCGAGCACTTTCACCGCCAGGCGTTCGGCATCGTCCCGCCCAACGGGGTGCGGATCCACGTGGCCGGCATCGACCTGATCCGCGACGAACGGGGCAATTTCCGGGTCCTCGAGGACAACCTGCGCTCGCCCTCGGGTGTGTCCTACGTCATGGAGAACCGGCGCACCATGGCGCGGGTTTTCCCCAACCTGTTCGCCACCCATCGGGTGCGCGCCGTCGACGACTACTCCTCGCACCTGCTGCGCGCGCTGCGCAATTCCGCGGCCACCAACGAGGCCGATCCGACCGTCGTCGTCCTGACTCCAGGGGTGGCGAACTCGGCCTATTTCGAGCATTCGCTGCTGGCCCGTCAGATGGGTGTCGAGCTCGTCGAGGGCCGCGACCTGTTTTGTCGCGACAACCAGGTGTACATGCGCACCACCGAGGGCGAGCGCCAGGTCGACGTCATCTACCGGCGCATCGACGACACCTTCCTGGACCCGCTGCAGTTCCGCGCCGACTCGGTGCTGGGGGTGGCCGGCCTGGTCAACGCCGCCCGCGCCGGCAACGTCGTCATCTCCAGCGCGATCGGCAACGGTGTGGGCGACGACAAGCTCGTCTACACCTACGTGCCGACCATGATCGAGTACTACCTGGGCGAGAAGCCGCTGCTGGCCAACGTCGAGACGTACCGGTGCTGGCTGGACGACGAACGCAAAGAGGTGCTGGACCGGATCGACGAACTGGTGCTCAAGCCGGTCGAGGGGTCCGGGGGTTACGGCATCGTGTTCGGTCCCGAGGCTTCTGCGAAGGAGTTGGCCGCCGTCGCCAAGAAGATCCGCGACGATCCGCGGAGCTGGATCGCACAGCCGATGATGGAACTGTCGACCGTGCCGACACAGGTCGACAGCACGCTGGCTCCCCGCTACGTCGACCTGCGGCCGTTCGCGGTCAACGACGGCGACGACGTATGGGTCCTGCCCGGCGGATTGACCCGGGTGGCGCTGGTCGAGGGATCGCGGGTGGTGAACTCCAGCCAGGGCGGCGGCTCGAAGGACACCTGGGTCCTAGCGCCGCGCACCGCGGCCGGCGCCCGCGAGCTGGGCGCCGCGGAGGTCGTGCGGAAGCTGCCGAAGGCCAGACCGGACCCGGTGCTCGACCGTTCGCCGCGGCTGACGCAGCAGGCCCAGCCGACCAAGGTGCCCGACGAGCAGCCCCAGCAGCAGCAACAGCAGAGGATGCGCTGATGCTGGCCCGCAACGCCGAGGCGCTCTATTGGATCGGTCGCTACGTCGAGCGCGCCGACGACACCGCACGAATCCTGGACGTCGCGCTGCACCAACTGCTCGAAGATTCCAGCGTCGACCCGGACCAGGCATCGCGGCTTTTGCTGCGGGTGCTCGGCATCGACCCCCCGGATCACGACCTGGATGTCTGGTCGCTGACCGACCTGGTGGCCTTCAGCACCAACGTTTCGGGCGGCTGTTCGATCGTCGACGCCATCACGGCGGCGCGGGAAAACGCGAAGTCGGCCCGGGAGGTGACGTCCAGCGAGATCTGGGAGTGCCTCAACACCACCTACCATGCCCTGGCCGAACGCGAGCGGGCCGCCAAACGCCTTGGGCCACACGAATTTCTGTCGTTTATCGAGGGCCGTGCGGCCATGTTCGCCGGCCTGGCCGACTCGACGCTTTCGCGTGACGACGGGTACCGGTTCATGTTGCTAGGCCGCGCGATCGAGCGGGTCGACATGACGGTGCGGCTGCTGTTATCGCGGGTCGGGGACAGCGCGTCGTCCCCGGCGTGGGTGACGCTGTTGCGCTCGGCGGGCGCGCACGACACGTATCTGCGCACGTACCGCGGGGTGCTGGACGCAAGCCGGGTGGTCGAATTCATGTTGCTCGACCGCCTGTTTCCGCGTTCGGTGTTCTACTCGCTGAGGCTGGCCGAACACAATCTCGACGAGCTGCTGCACAATCCGCAGAGCCGGGTCGGGGCCACCGCGGAGGCGCAGCGGCTGCTGGGGCAGGCCCGCAGCGAACTGGAATTCGTGCAACCCGGTGTATTGCTCGAGTCGCTGGAGAGCCGCCTGGCGGGCTTGCAGCGGACATGTAGCGAAGTCGGAGAAGCGTTGTCGCTGCAGTACTTCCACCTGACTCCCTGGGTGGCCTGGTCGGACGCCGGAGCGCGCGCCCGACTGGTCACCCGGCAGGGCGAAGCCTGATGTGGCGGCTGCGCGTGGTGCACACCACCGGCTACGCCTACCAATCGCCGGTGACCGCCTCCTATAACGAAGTCCGCCTGACCCCGCGGTCGGACACGAGGCAAAACGTCATCCTCAACCGTGTCGAAACCATCCCGGCGACGCGGTCCTACCGCTACATCGACTACTGGGGCACCGCCGTCACGGCGTTCGACCTGCACGCGCCGCACACCGATCTCACGGTGACGTCGTCATCGGTCGTCGAGACCGAGCGGCCCGAGCCGGCGGTGGCGGAGGTCGGTTGGAGCGATCTGCAATCCGAGGCAGTGATCGATCGTTTCGACGAATTGCTTCGCCCCACCGCGCACACCCCGACGAGCAAGCGGGTTGCGTCCGCGGCCAAAAAGATTGCCAAGTCTTACGATCCCGCCGAAGCCGTCGTCGCCGCGGGCAAGTGGGTGCGCGACGAGCTGGACTACCTGCCGGGCACCACCGGCGTGCACTCGTCCGGGCTGGACGCGCTGAACGAGGGCAAGGGCGTGTGCCAGGACTTCGTGCACTTGTCCCTGATGGTGTTGCGCGGCATGGGAATTCCCGGGCGCTACGTGTCCGGCTATCTGCACCCCAAACGCAACGCCGTCGTCGGGGACACCGTGGACGGGCGAAGCCACGCGTGGATTCAGGCCTGGACCGGCGGCTGGTGGAACTTCGACCCCACCAACGACGTCGAGATCACCGAGCAGTACGTCAGCGTGGGCGCCGGGCGCGACTACACCGACGTTTCCCCGCTGAAGGGCATCTACTCCGGGGAGGGAGCAACCAATCTCGACGTGATCGTGGAGGTCACCCGGCTGGCTTAGCGTGCGCAGGTCCGGGCATATCGTTGCGGCGATGAACGGTTCACGGCCAGACGGACCACGGTCGGTGCCCGGCCGTCCCCGGCGAGGCGGATCGCCGTTGGTGTTGCTTTCCGCGCTCTGCATGGGGTTGCTTCTTGGTGGGATTGCCATCGGAGTCGCGCTGGGTGGGGTGATGCCGTTGCCCTACGGACCGCTGGCCGCGGTCGTGGCGTACGTCCGCGGGCAGCCGGTCGCGGTGCAAGTCATCGCCACCGCCGCGTTCGCATCGTCGGTGCCCTTGGCGGTCTACGCGGCGACGGCCAGCGCCCGGTTGCGCCAACTCGGAGTGACCGCACCGGCAGCCACGATCGCGCTCGCGGGCGGCACCCTGGCGGCCGGCTCGCTGGGCCTGACCGGACTGTTGGCCTGGACGCTGTCACGACCGGAGGTCAGCGCCGACACCGCGTTGGCCCGGGCGGTGTACTTATTGGTCTTTCTGGTCGGCGGCCCGGGGCACATAGTGGCCTTGGGTCTGCTGGTCGCCGGCATGGCAGTTCCCAGCCTCACCCTGCGACTGACGCCGCCCCCGGTGGCCTGGGCCGGCCTGGCGACCGCCGCGCTCGCCGAATTGACGACGTTGGTCTTGGTCTGGCCGGAACTCGGGGTGATCCTTCCGATCGCCCGCGTCTCGGCGTTGACCTGGCTGGTCGTGGCCGGCGCGCTATTGCCGCGCGTGCACCTCGACCCGATGTAGGTCGTCGCCGAGCTCGATCCGCCCCGCGAATTCCGTCGCGGCCAGCGCCCGCCACTGTTCCTCTTGCCCGGGCACCAGCGCCGGCACGTAGTGCGTCATCACCAGGGTGCGCACGCCCGCACGAGCCGCGGTCGCCGCCGCTTCCTCGACCGACGAGTGGTAGTCGCAAATGTCCTTGAGCCGCTGTTGCGGGATGTTGATGACGATGTCCTTGCGGATCACGGTGTGCACCAATGCGTCCGCGCCGCTGGCCAGCTCGTCCAGGCCCGCGCAGGGCACCGTGTCTCCCGCCAGCA
>Ga0335076_10000102_pt1 | contig 68247 bp, 60 predicted proteins | sample Lox_Sample_25_FD_206717 | JGI IMG/M metagenome (GOLD analysis project Ga0335076, IMG submission 206717) | Soil microbial communities from Loxahatchee National Wildlife Refuge, Florida, United States - Lox_Sample_2.5 | ecosystem: Environmental > Terrestrial > Soil > Wetlands | place: USA... | reverse complement strand
CGCCGGCCACGCCGGCGGCCGCCCCCACCGCGTACAGGACGTTGGCGGTGTGCGCCTTCGCCTTGGCGTCCTTGGCGATCTGGTCGGCGTCGGGGTGGACGTTCCCGTCCAGGAGCTTGTCGCTCTGCTGCTTCGCCGCCACCCCGAAGTAGGCGCCGGCGCCCACCGCGGCCACCGCCACCCCGGCGGCGATCCAGGTGTAGAGGCGCCCCCTGGCCTTGGGCGGCTCGGGCGGCGGCTTCGCGGGCGGCGGCGCGGCCGCGTCCGGCGGGGCGGGCGGCCGGGCCGAGAGATCGGGCGCGGCGGGCGGGGGGCGGGGCTCGATCGAGATGGAGAGCGGGACCGGGGGCGGCGGGAGCGCCGCCGTGGCGGCCCCCGCGGCCGCCGCCACCCCCGCGCCGGCCGGCGTGGAGGCGGGGCGGAGGACCACGTCCACCACCCGCGAGGCGGTGGGGGAGAGCTGCACCTCCTGCTGGAGCGGCTCCTGGCCCTCCAGGGTGAGCGCCACCTGGTAGCTCCCCGGCGGAAGCACCGCCTGGGCCGGCGTCTTCCCCAGCGGCCGCCCGTCGACGCGCACCTCCGCGCCCGGCGGATCGGAGTAGACGAGGAGGGCCTGCACCCCGGCGGCGGCGAGGCGCGCCTCGAGCCGGCCGATCGAGGCCCGGACCGCCGCCCGGTCCTTGGCGTCCGGGACCTCGCGCAGGTAGTCGGTGTAGCTGCGGAGCGCCGCCGGCCACTCCTGGAGCTTCTCGCGGCACTGGGCCAGGTTGTACTGGATGGCCCCGTGCGGCTTCAGGCGGTAGGCGGCCTCGAACTCGGCGACGGCGTCGCGGTAGCGCTTCGCCTTGTAGAGGCTGGTCCCCTTCTTGAAGTGGGCGCGGGCGTCGGCGACGTCGTCTGCCCGAACGGACGGGACGGTGCAGAGGAGCAGGGCGGCGGAGAGGGCGAGGGTCGAGACGGTTCGCGTCATCGGAAGGGATCGGGCTTGAGATCCTCGTCGGCGTAGGGGTCCCTCCCCGGCTCCGCGCCGGCGGCGCTCGGCCCGCGGGGGCGGAGCGCCGTCCGGGCCGGCCGCGGCCGCGAGGCGGGCTCCGGGGCGGCCGTGGGCGACGGCGGCTCGACCACCAGGACCGGCGGCTCGGGCACCGGCACGGGCGCGGCGGCGGACGGGAGGGGCGGCGGCGGCTCGACCTCTGCAGCGGCCGCCGACGGCGGCCCGACCGGGTGGGCGCCCCAGTACCGCCCGGCGGCGAGCGCCAGGGTGAGGGCCACCGCCGCGCCCACCGCGGCGAGCATGCGCCGGCGGGCCGGCCGCGCGGCCGCCCGCAATCCGGGCCTCGACTCGGGCAGGGCGACGGTGCCGCCTCGCCCGCTCGGCCGCGGCGGCGAGTCGTAGCGCGCGGTGCGGACGGCGGGCGACCCGGCCATGCAGGAGGCCAGGCGGATCCGCGCCACCTCGCCGGCAAAGGCGAGCATCGACTCGAACCGATCGGCCGGCCGCTTGGCCAGCGCCCGGAGCACCAGGGCGTCGACCTCGGGCGGGATCCCGGGCTGCCGGCGGCCGGGCGCCTCCGGGATCCGGGTCTGGTGGGCCACCAGGGTGGCCATCGGGGTCTCGCCCACCAGCGGCAGCGCCCCGGTGAGCAGCTCGTAGGCGAGCACGCCGACGGCGTACACGTCGGCGCGGTGGTCGATGCGCGACCCCACCGCCTGCTCCGGCGCCATGTACTCGGGGGTCCCGATGATCGAGCCCTCGCGGGTGATCCGGTCCCGGCCGGTGAACGACCCGGTGCTGGAGATCCCGAAGTCGATCACCTTGGCGCGCTCGGCGCCGTCGGCGCCTCGCACCACGAAGACGTTCTCCGGCTTCACGTCGCGGTGGATCACGCCCCGGGCGTGGGCCGCCGCGAGGGCGCGACACACCTGCTCGAGGATGGCGAGCCCCCGCCCGACCGGCAGCGGACCGTCCTCCCGCAGGATCGCCCCGAGGCTCCGCCCCTCCAGGGCCTCCATCACGTAGAACAGCGCGCCGTCCGCCTCCTCGCCGTAGTCGAGCACCTCGACGACGTTCTCCTGGCCGATGCGGCTGGCGGTGATCGCCTCGGCCCGGAAGCGCTCCTTGAGCTCGGGGTCGGCGGCGCGCTCGGGGCGGAGGACCTTCACCGCGAAGCGCCGGCCGAGGACGGCGTGCTCGCACAGGTAGACCGTCCCCATGCCGCCCTCGCCGAGGTTCCCGACCACTCGGTAGCGCTCGCCGAAGACGCGCCCGCCCATCGGGTCCGGCGGCGCGCCGGACGGGTCACGCTCCCGCTGGGACACCGCTGGCGGGCTGACGATCTCCATTGGCGTTTCACCGGCAGGGTATCATGGTTGGGAAGGCGCACCGAGGAAGGGGCCGTGGCCGAGCTCGTGGTGCTCAACGGGACCCGCGCGGGGGCCGTGTTCGTCCTGCCGGAGGTGCCGACCGTGGTCGGCCGCTCGCCGGAGGCGCACCTCCAGGTCGAGGATCCCTGGATCTCCAGCATGCACGCGATGTTCGAGCGTCGCGGCGCCGAGATCTGGGTAGTCGATCTGGAGAGCCGGAATGGGACTTTCGTGGGAGAGGAGCGCGTCACGGAGTCGCAGGTCTCACCCGGCGATGTCGTGCGCTTTGGCCGCACCGAGGTTCGGCTCCACGAGGGTGACTCCATCGAGGCTCTGGCGGAGCCGATGCCACCGGCCCGCGCTCCTCGCCCGCCCCCCGAGCCCCAGCGCGCCACGATCCGCGGCGATCTGACCGCGGGCCACCAGCTCCCCAAGCTCCGCGATCCGGAGCCGGATCAGCCGCTCGCGCTCGCCCCTCGGACCGCGGCCGTGTGCCGCATCGCGTTGTTCGCCCGCTCCAACCCCGGGACGGTGTCGATGCGCGCCGCCCTGGACCTGGCCACCCGCGCCGCGCTCAACGAGGGGGGGCTCGCCACCCGGGAGGCCACCGGGATCCTCGCCCTCTTCGGCCTGCCGATGCCGGCCCCCGACGACGCCCTCCGCGCGCTCCGGGCGGCGCGCCAGGCGCGGGACGCGATCCGCGCCCTCGGCGTCGGGCTCGACATCCGGGCCGCGGTCGACCGGGGTCGCCTCATCGCCGGCAACGTGGCGGCGCCCGACGGCTTCGAGCTCGCCGCCTTCGGCGAGACCGCCGACCGGACCGAGCGGCTCCTGGCCGTGGCCGGGCCGGGCGAGATCCTGGCCGGCTCGGGCGCGGTCGGATCGCACGGGCTCGGCCCCGGCACGATGCGGCGCATCGGGGGCGAGGAGATGGCGGTCTTCCCGGATCGCGAGCCGGCGTCCGGCAGCTAGTTGGACAGGTCCTTGGCCAGGGTGGCGTTGAGCACCGCGCTGGCGAAGGGCGCGTTGTGGACGCCCAGGCTCTGATCGCCCTCGAGGAGGAAGTAGTTCCAGCCGGCCCGGACCAGGTTGCCGCCGAGCGCGTACAGCGCCGCCGGCGTCGGGCTGCTGTCCTTGAGCGAGCCGAGCTGGACCCCGAAGCTGCGCGTCACCTTCGGCGAGCCGGAGGGCGCGCCCGTGGTCGGGTCCACGTACTGGATCGAGATCGCGCTCGTGAGGGTGAGGAGGAAGCCGATCTGGCCGTGGATCTCCTCGGGGACCGCGGAGACGAGCGGGTTCTGGTTGAGGTCCACCTGCACCGGCGTGAGGTTGGCGGGGTTCCTCGTCGCGCCGGGGGCGATCGAGTAGAGGTCGCTCGCCGCGTCCCAGGCGACGACCGTGATCACGCCCGTGCCCGCCGCCTTCGCCATCACCGCCGCCCTGAGCTTCGCCGACAGCGACGCGAGCCGGGAGGCGATCGAGCCCTGGATGCCGGCCGCGGACGCCCCCGCCCCGTGGCAGGCGGCGCAGAGCCGATCGGCCTGGTCGGGACCGATCCGGAAGGCGTGATCGCTCACGGTCACGGCACCCTCCGCCAGGTGGGTCTGGGGGTTGTTCCGCATGTGGCAGCCGACGCAGGTCTCCGCCACCGAGGCGTGCGGCGAGAGCATCGGCGTCGCCGCGCCGAGGAAGTAGGCGTTCCGCCCGGCGAAGACGTCGGCCTGGCAGGACTGGTGCGGGGTGGAGAAGCCGGTCGGGTTGCCCGCGTTGTAGGTCTCGCCGTCCTCGTGGAGGTACGTGGCGGTGGGGCTCGAGGTCTGCACGCCGTTCCGGCTGTTGTGGCAGATGGCGCAGAGGGCGCCCTCGCCCAGGCCGGGGGCGGCGAAGCCGGCGGGGAGGAGGGGTGCGTCGCCGGAGACCCTGAGCTGGGCGGGGTTCGCCGCCGAGTGCGGGTCGTGGCAGGCGACGCAGGTCACCGGCTCGGCGGTGGCTGCGGTGACCCCGGCGGTGACCGCCAGGTTCCCCACGTTCCCGGCGCCGAGCTGATCGACGTACTGCACGGCGCCCTGGGCGCTGTGGCAGCGGCCGCAGTGGTTGCTGATCGTCGCCGCCGCCCCGAGGACCGCGCCGGCGCGGTTCGCGTGGCCCCAGCCCGTCGCCGGATCGGTGCTCGCCCACTCGGTGTAGCGGTGGGCCATGGTGCCGTCGGCGTGGCAGGTGGCGCAGACCTCGGCGGCGAAGGAGATCCGCGGGGACTGGTAGGTGCCGGCGTAGCCGGCGCCGGTATACTGGTGGTACGTGAGGGGGAGCCTCCCGCCCTGCGGCCCGTGGCAGGCCTCGCACTGGACACCGGAGAGCCTCGCCACCCCCGGCGCGGAGGCGACCAGCGCGGCGAAGTTGCCCGAGGCGAGGACCGCGGGCAGCGACCAGCCCGCCGTCCGGGCGGCGTCGTCGAACCCGCCGTTCGAGGCGCCGAGATCGTAGCCGGTGGTGTGGCAGGCGAGGCAGCTCGCCGGGAAGTACGGGCCGAGCTGGCCGTCCAGCGCCCGGGCGAAGGTGACGGCGTGGCCGGTGGTCTCCCAGGGCGTGAAGAGGTCGGGGGCGAAGCCGGAGGGCCCGTGACAGCTCGTGCACTGGGCGTCGGGCTGCACGGCCGCGGGGCCGCCGCCCGTCACCGCGCCGACGAGGCTCGTGGCGAGGATCGCCACCGTGTTGGCGTTCTCGCTCGCCGAGTAGAAGCCCACCTGGTCGGCGACGAACGAGGGGGTCCGCACGGAGGGGGAGGAGAGGCTGGCCGAGGAGTTGGACGGCGCCACGAGCGTCCAGGCGTTCCCCGCGTCATGCCCGCTGTTCAGGTACACCCGGGTCCCGGCCGGCACGTTCACCAGGCCCGTGGCGACGCTGGCCGCGTCCACGGCGACGGTGGCGGAGACGCTCTGCCCGCGGCCGTCGGCCACGGTCACCTGCACCAGCACCTCGCCGCGGGTGTCGGCGGAGATGGGGAGGAGCCCGAAGCGGTCGAGGAGGACGTAGCCCGAGACGGTCTGCTGCGCGAGGCCGCCCTCGAGCTGGGCGCTCATCGCCGTCGCGAGGTCCGGGAGGGTGACGGTGGCGTTGGGCCCGCTGCCGGCCACCGCGCCCAGGCCCGTGGCCGTGGCGTTGGCCCAGGCGTAGGTGAGCGCGTCGCCGTTGGGATCGTTCGCCGACGCGGTCACCGGCACGGTCGCGCCGTACCCGGCGTCGGTGGCCTGGGCCGCCAGGCTCACGCTCGGGCGCCCCGCCGCCGACTCGCTCAGGGCGGCGTTGACGGCGACGGTCTGGCCGGCGAGCACGCCCACGAGGAGCGGGCCGGGCGAGGTGTAGTAGGTCTTGGCCAGCTGGACGAGGACCGCTCCGGCGGGCGCCACCGCCGAGAACCGGCCGTCCTGGCCGGTGCTCGCGGTGGTGAGGACCGCGCCGCCCGTGTCGGTGACCGTCACCGCCACGCCCTGGAGCGCCCCGCCCGCCACCGCGTCGGTGATGGTGCCGCTCAGGGTCCCGGTGCTCGCGCCCGCGGGCCCGGTCGGCCCCGTCGGGCCGGTGGGGCCCGGAGGGCCGGACGGCCCGGTGGCGCCCGCCGGACCGCTGGGACCGGTCGCGCCCGCGGGGCCGGACGAGCCGGAGCAGGCGGCGAGCGAGGTGAGCAGCGCGAGCGCGCAAGGCGCGGCCAGCCAGCGGGTCGCGGCACGAACGGTCATGTCTGGTCTCCCCCTGCGTGCGCCGCGGCGTCGGGCGCACCGGGAGACCCCTAGCACCTCGAGCGCGCGTCGTCACGTCGCTCGCTTCACCGCCTGCGGCGAACTGCGCTACCCTGGCGGCAGTGCGAGCGGGAGCGACATGATCTCCCTGGTGATCGCCGCCGTCGTGCTCACCGCCTCGAGCGGGCTTCCCGCCCTGGCGCTGCGGCGGTGGCCGGTCCTCGCCCAGCGGCTCGCCTGCGCGACGATGTGCGCCGGCGCCCTCCTCGGCATCGCCGGGGCGGTCCTCGCCCTCGTCGCCGCCGAGCCTCCCGAGCTCTCCCTGCCCTGGGCCACGCCGGGGGGCGCCTTCGCCCTCCGGGTCGACGGCCTGTCGGCCCTGTTCCTCCTCCCGGTCCTGGCGGTGCCCGCCCTCGGCTCGGTCTACGGCCTCGCCTACTTCCCCCAGGTCGGGCGTGGCGCCCGGGCGATCCGGCTCCAGCTCTTCTACGGGCTGATCACCGGCGCCATGGCGCTGGTGCTCGTGGCCTCGAACGCGATCCTCTTCCTCGTCGCCTGGGAGGTGATGGCGCTCTGCGGCTTCTTCCTCGTGCTCACCGAGCACGAGGAGGCGGAGGCGCAGCGCTCCGCCTTCGTCTACCTCGCCTCGGCCCACGCCGGGAACCTGGCCCTCTTCGCCCTCTTCGTCCTCCTCGGGCAGCTCGCCGGCTCCTACGACTTCGGCGCCATGGCCGGCCTCCCGGCCCGGGGCGGGCCCGCGCTGGCGGTGTTCCTCCTGGCGCTGGCCGGCTTCGGGCTCAAGGCCGGCCTGCTCCCGCTCCACTTCTGGCTGCCCGGCGCCCACGCCGCCGCCCCGAGCCACGTCTCGGCGCTCATGTCCGGGGTGCTCCTCAAGACCGGCATCTACGGCCTCCTCCGGGTGACCGGCTTCTTCGAGGCGCCGCCGATCGCCTGGGGGGCGGCCCTCCTCGTGGGCGGCGCGGTCTCGGCGGTGCTCGGCGTGGCCTTCGCCCTGGCCCAGCACGACCTGAAGCGCCTGCTCGCCTACCACTCGGTGGAGAACCTCGGGATCATCGCCATGGGGGCCGGGCTGGCGCTCATCGGCCGGGCGCGGGGCGATCCGGCGCTGGTCCTCCTCGGCTTCGGGGCGGCGGTCCTCCACGTGGTGAACCACGCCACGTTCAAGGCCCTCCTCTTCCTCGGGGCGGGCGCGGTGGCCCACGCCACCGGGACGCGCGAGATCGACCGGCTGGGCGGCCTGGCGCGGGCCATGCCGCGGACCGCCCTCCTCTTCACCGTGGGGGCGGCCGCCATCAGCGGGCTCCCGCCCCTGAACGGCTTTGCCTCGGAGTGGCTCGTCTACCTGGCCTCGATCCGGACCGTGCTCGAGATCGGCCCCGCCCCCCACCCGCACTTCGCCCTGCTGGGCGCGCCGGTGCTCGCCCTGGTGGGCGGGCTCGCCGCCGCCTGCTTCGTCAAGGTGGTGGGGGCGGTCTTCCTCGGGCAGGGGCGCTCGGAGCACGCCGCGGCGGCGCACGAGGCGCCGGAGCCGATGCTCGCGCCCATGGCGCTCCTCGCCGCCGTCTGCCTGGCCATCGGCCTCTTCCCGGGGGCGCTCCTCCCCGCGCTCTCCGCGGCGGCCGCCCGCTGGGCGGGGATGCCTCCCGCGCTCCTCGCCGGGCCGGCGGCGGAGGCCGGGGCCTCCGCGGCGCGCATCAGCCTGGTGGCGGCGGCGCTGATCGGCCTCGGGCTCGGGCTGGCGCTCCTCCGCCGGCGGCTCCTCCCCGCCCCGCAGCCGCAGGCGGAGACCTGGGGCTGCGGCTACGCCCGCCCCACGCCGCGGATGCAGTACACCGGCTCGTCGCTGGCGGAGATGCTGGTGGTGCGCTTCGGCTGGGCGTTCTTCCCCCGGGCGCGGGTGGTCCCGCCGCGCGGCATCTTCCCCCGGCGCGCCTCCTTCGAGTCCTCGGTGCCGGACACGGTCCTCGACGTGGCGCTCGCCCCCGGCCTCTCCTGGCTGGCCCGCCTCTCCGCCCGCGCCAAGGGACGGCTGCTCGGGACGGTCCAGTTCCAGGCCCTCCTCCTGGTCTGCGGCCTGCTCGCCCTCCTCCTCTGGCTGGCCTTCGGGGGGCCGGGGTGATCCGCTCGGCCCTCCCCTTCGCCGCCTTCCTCGCCCTCTCGCCGCTCCTCGGCGGGGTGGTGACCCGGGTGAAGGCCCTCTTCGCCGGCCGCACCGGGCCGCCGCTCGTCCAGCCGTACCTCGACCTGCGGCGCCTGCTCGGCAAGGGGGCGGTCTACAGCCGCACCACCACCTGGATCTTCAAGGCCGGCCCGGTGATCGGCCTCGCCGCGGTGGTCTCCGCCGGGCTGCTCATGTCCTTCGGGGGCGCGCCCGCCCTGGTGTCGTTCCCCGGCGACTTCGTCCTCTTCGCCTACCTGCTCGGCCTGGCCCGCTTCGTCACCGCGCTCGCCGCCCTCGACACCGGCTCCTCGTTCGAGGGCATGGGGGCCGCCCGCGAGCTCACCTTCGCCTCGCTGGCCGAGCCGGCCCTCTTCCTCGGCCTGCTGGTCCTCGCCCGGGCCACCGGCTCGCTCTCGCTCTCCGGGATGCTCGGCGACCGGCTGGCCGGCGAGTGGGCGGGCGGGGGACCGGCGCTGCTCCTCGCCTCGGCCGCCCTCCTGGTGGTGGCCCTGGCGGAGAACGCCCGCATCCCGGTGGACGACCCCACCACCCACCTCGAGCTCACCATGATCCACGAGGTGATGGTGCTCGACCACTCGGGCCCGGACCTCGCCGCCATCGACTACGGCGCCTCGCTCAAGCTGTTCCTCTTCGGGGCCCTGGTGGTCCGGCTGGCGGTCGGCTTCCCCGCCGCCTCGCCCTGGCGCTCGCTCGGGGTCTTCCTCGCCGGGATGCTCGCCTTCGGGGTGGCGCTCGGCACGGTCGAGTCCACCCTGGCCCGCCTCCGCATGACCCGGGTCCCCCAGCTCCTGGTGGGCGCGGGGGTCCTCGCCGTCTTCGCCCTGGTCCTCCTCCTCCGATGACGCCCATGCCCTTCTGGACCGGCCTGCTCTTCGTCCTGGTGGTGGTGATCGACCTGGTGGTCCTCGCCTCGAGCCGGCTCCGGGGGGCGATCCGGACGGTCGCCTTCCAGGGGGCGCTGCTCTCCCTGCTGCCCCTGGAGCTGGGCGGCGGGGGGCAGCACGCGGGGCACGTGGTGGTCCTGGCGGTGGGCGCCCTGGTGGTGAAGGGGCTGGTCATCCCCGGGATGATGCTCTGGGCGATGCGCGAGGCGGCCATCCGGCGCGAGCAGGAGCCGATCGTCGGCTTCGGCCCCTCGATGGTGCTCGGGGCGCTCGGCGTGGTGGCGGCCTTCGTCTTCGCCGGCGCCCTCCCCCTCCCCACGCCGGAGAAGCACCCGCTCCTCGTCCCCACCGCGCTCTCCACCGTCTGGACCGGGCTCCTCCTGGTGGTCACCCGCCGCAAGGCCGTGGCGCAGGTCCTCGGCTTCCTGGTGGTGGAGAACGGGGTCTTCGTGTTCGGCGTCCTGCTCACCGACTTCATGCCGGTGATGGTGGAGGCGGGCGTGCTCCTCGACCTGTTCGCGGCCGTCTTCGTCATGGGGATCGTGATGTTCCACATCAACCGCGAGTTCTCCTCCCTCGACACCCGAAGGCTCTCCAGCCTGCGGGACTGAAGCCCCCGTGCTCCTCGCCCTGATCCTCTTCCCGCTCGCCCTCGCCGCCGCGGCCTTCGGCCTGCCGGCGTCGCGCCTGCGGCGCCCGCTCCTGCTCGCGGCCGGGATCGCCCACGCCGCCGGGGTGGCGACGCTCTGGGCGAGGCCGCCCGCGCCGGCCCTGGGCGGGTGGCTGGCGGTCGACGCTGCCGGGCTCCTGGCGCTCTCCACCGTGAGCGCGGTCTTCCTGGTGGCCGCGGTCTACGCGCAGGGCTACCTGGCCGCCCACCCGGACCGGGACGACCGGGTCTTCGTCGGCTGCCTGCTCGTCCTCCTCGCCGCCCTCACCGCCGTCACCCTCGCCCAGCACCTCGGCCTGCTCTGGGTGATCATGGAGGTCACCACCCTCACCACCGCCCCGCTCATCTACTTCCGGCGCGACGCCCTCGCGCTCGAGGCCACCTGGAAGTACCTGATGGTCTGCTCGCTCGGGATCGCCATGGCGCTCCTCGGCACCTTCCTCCTGGCGCTCTCCTCCGCCGGGCCGGGCGGCCCCCACTCCCTCCTCGTCGCCGACCTGGCCGCCGCCGGGCCCTCGCTCTCGCGCCCCTGGGTGCGCGCCGCCTTCCCCTTCCTGCTCGCCGGCTACGGCACGAAGATGGGGCTCGCCCCCTTCCACGCCTGGAAGCCGGACGCCTACGGGGAGGCGCCGGGGGTGCTCGGGGCCCTCCTCGCCGGCGGCGTCACCAACGCCGCCTTCCTCGCGCTGGCGCGCGTCCTCCACGTCTGCCAGGCGACCGGCGACGGCCCCTTCGCCCGCGGGATCCTGGTCGGCATCGGGCTGCTCTCCATGGCGGTGGCGACCGTCTTCATCGTCGGGCAGCGCGACCTGAAGCGCCTGCTCGCCTACTCGAGCGTCGAGCACATGGGGATCCTCGCCCTCGGGGTGGGGCTGGGCGGGGGCGCCGCGGCCGGCGCCTTCTTCCACATGGTGGCGAACGGGCTCTCCAAGGGCGTGCTCTTCCTCACCGCCGGCAACATCCAGCGCGCCTACGGCTCCAAGCGCGTCGACGAGCTGCGGGGGGCGGCCCGCCGGCTCCCCCTCTCCGGACCGCTCTTCCTGCTCGGGTTCCTGGCGGTGACCGGCTCGCCCCCCTTCGCCCCATTCCTCTCGGAGCTCGCGATCCTCTCCGGCGCCCTGCGGGGCGGCCACCCGGCGATCTCGGCCGCCTTCCTCTCGCTGCTGGCGGTGATCTTCGTGGCCATGGGCGCGACCGTGCTCCGGGTGGTGCCGGGCGATCCGGGCGAGGGGGCGGTCCCCCCGGGCTTCCGCGACTCCGCCCTCACCGCCGGCCCGCCCCTGGCGCTCCTGCTCCTCGTCCTCCTCCTCGGGCTGTGGGTCCCCGCTCCCTTCCGCGAGCTCCTCGCCGCGGCCGCCGCGCGGGTGGGAGGCTAGGTGCCGGGCCGGGTCCTGAGCGCGCGGAGCGCGGAGGCGGTCCTGGCGGGGGCGGTCCCCGACCTCCCGCTCGACGCCTTCCAGGGGATCCTCGCCGACGCGCTCACCGCCGACGGCCGGGTCGCCGCCTACTTCGGGGAGGAGGCCGCGGGCGGCGGCGTGCGGGTGACGGCGGCGCTGGCCAACGACCGGGAGCACACGCTCGGCCTCCTCTCCACCACCGTGGACGGCGCCGTCCCCTCGCTGGCGGCGGAGTGCCCGGTGCTCCAGCTCTTCGAGCGCGAGCTCGCCGAGCAGCACGGGATCGTCCCGGAAGGCCACCCCTGGATGAAGCCGGTGCGCTTCGAGCCGCGGCGCCACGGTCGGGCCGACCCCTGGCGCCGGGCCGAGCCGCTCGACACCCTCCCCGGCCCCTATCCGTTCTTCGCCGTCGAGGGGGAGGAGGTGCACGAGGTCGCCGTCGGGCCGGTGCACGCGGGGGTGATCGAGCCGGGCCACTTCCGCTTCCAGTGCCACGGCGAGAACGTCTTCCACCTCGAGATCGTCCTCGGGTACCAGCACCGCGGGGTGGAGCGGATGCTGGCCGGCGGCCCCACCCGGCGGACCGTGGCCCTGGTCGAGGCGGTGGCCGGGGACACCGCGGTCGGGCACGCCCTCGCCCACGCCCGGGCGGTGGAGGGGCTCTCGGGGGTGGAGGCCCCGCCCCGCGCGGCCGCCCTCCGGGCGGTGGCCCTGGAGCTCGAGCGGGCGGCGAACCACGTCGGCGACCTGGGCGCCCTGGCCGGCGACGTGGGCTTCCTCCCCACCGCCAGCGCCTGCGGCGCGCTCCGGGCCGACTTCCTGAACGCCCTGGCCGAGCTGTGCGGGAACCGGTTCGGGCGAGGCCTGGTGGTCCCGGGCGGCGTGCGCTTCGACCTCCCGGGCGACGCCGCGGAACGGCTCGCGACCCGGATCGACCAGGCGGCCGCGAAGGTGGCCGACGCGGTGCGCCTCTTCTTCCGGGCCGCGTCGGTGCGGAACCGGATCGACGGCACGGGCGCGGTGGGCGAGGCCCTGGCGGCCCAGCTCGGGCTGGTCGGCCCGGCCGGGCGGGCGAGCGGGCTCCCGGTGGACGCCCGGATCAGCCACCCGTTCGCCCCCTACGACGCCTCTCCCCTTCCCCTGGTCACGCAGGAGGCCGGCGACGTCGCCGCCCGGGCCCGGGTGCGCCGGGAGGAGGCTGCCCACGGGGCGGTGATGGCGGCGGCGCTGCTGCGCGCCCTCCCCCCCGGCCCGGTCCGGGCGGAGCTGCCGGCGCCGCGTCCCGACCGCCTGGCGGTCTCGCTGGTGGAGGGCTGGCGGGGCGAGCTCTGCCACGCGGTCCGCACCGGGCCGGACGGCCGCTTCGCCCGGTACAAGGTGGTGGACCCCTCCTTCCACAACTGGATGGGGCTGCAGCTCGCCCTCCGCGGCCAGCAGATCTCCGACTTTCCCCTGGTGAACAAGAGCTTCAACCTCTCGTACTGCGGGCACGACCTGTGATCGGCATCCTCCGCAACCGGCTGCGGCTCGGCCGCCAGACCATCGCCTACCCGACCGGCCCGGTCCGCCTCCCCGAGCGCTTCCGCGGCCGCCCGGCGGTGGAGGCCGGCCGCTGCCGGGACGGTTGCCGGGCCTGCGCCGAGGTCTGCCCCACCGAGGCGATCGCCGGCGCGGGGACGCCGGGCCTGGCCCTCGACCTCGGCGCCTGCCTGTTCTGCGGCCGCTGCGAGGAGGCCTGCCCCGACGAGGCGATCCGCTTCGGCCACGACTACCGGCTCGCCGCCAACGCCCGCGCCGAGCTCCTCGTCCGGGGTGACGCGCCGGTGCTGGCGCGCGCCCTCGACGCCGAGATGCGGCGCCTCTTCGGCCGCTCGCTCCGGCTCCGGCAGGTCTCCGCCGGCGGCTGCAACGGCTGCGAGGCGGAGCTGAACGCCACCGCCAACGTGCAGTTCGACCTGTCGCGCTTCGGGATCCAATTCGTCGCCTCGCCGCGCCACGCCGACGGGATCGTGGTCACCGGGCCGGTCTCCGAGAACATGCGGGCGGCGCTGCGGGCGACCTGGGAGGCGACGCCCCGCCCCCGGCTGGTGATCGCGGCCGGGGCCTGCGCCATCTCCGGCGGCCCCCTGGCCGGGAGCCCGGTTTGCCACGACGGGCTGGCGCGCGGCCTGCCCGGCGTCCCCGTCGACCTGTGGATCCCCGGCTGCCCGCCCCACCCGGTGACGGTGATCGACGGGCTCCTCCGCCTGCTCGGGCGGATCGAGGGGGACCGCCTGCGGCTCGAGGGGACGGGGGTGCTCTAGGCTCCCGCGGCCGCCTCGAGCGCGACCGGGTCTCCCTCCGCCACGCGCCCCTCCGACAGGACGCGGGCGTAGACCCGGCTCCAGCCGGGGCGGAGCTTCTGCGAGATCCGCTGGAACCGGCCGCCGGCGAAGCACCCGGCGACCTTCTCGCAAGGGTCGGCGTAGCCGGTGACCTGGAGCCGGACCGGCCCGATGGCGAGCCGGGCGCCGGGCGCCACCGCCGCCCAGTCCAGCCCGGCCACGGTGAGGTTCTCGCCGGCCGCGCCGGCGGCGATCGGGTGCCCCTCCGCCCCGAGGGCCTCGAGCACCTCCAGCGACCAGAGGGAGACGGCCCGCTCCGGCCCCCCGTGGTACCGGAGGTCCCGCTGCCGGTCGCCCTCGACGCCGCCCCGCCCGATCCGGGCGGACGGGATGGGATGCTTGGGGACGCCGCCCTGCGAGACGTTGATCCGGACCAGGCGGCCGACGTTCATGGCGCCCTTCCATGGCCCCGCTCACCGGGCGCCGCCAGGCCTCTTGGCCCTCGCCCCGCCGCACGCCCCCGACGTGACCGCCTCGCCCCGGCGGTTCCCGGTTGCCCTGGCCGCGCGCGCGAAGGAGCATCGGAGGACGCCGGAATAGGGGATCCGCCCCCACGGGTTGTCGCCGGAGCGGGCGCCGGCGGGAATGAGGACGGATCCTCCGCGAAGAAAGGGCTCATGGTCATGGCGATGACGAACCGCGACGAGCGCTCGGGCGAGGACCTCCTGCTCGGCGCAGGGGCGGAGTTCGACGGGAAGCTGACCTTCAAGGGGACGGTCCGCGTCGACGCGCGGTTCAAGGGGTCGATCGTCACCGACGACGTCCTGATCGTGGGCGAGCGCGCCCGGATCGACGCGGAGATCACCTGCGGGAGCGTGATCGTCCACGGCGAGGTGAACGGCAACATCCGCGCCCGCGAGGAGGTCGAGCTCCTCCGCTCGGCCCGGGTCCGCGGCGACGTCCACGCCCCCTCCCTCACGGTGGAGCCGGGGGCGGTGCTCCAGGGCTCGATCCGCGCCGACAGCGGCGAGGGCGACCAGGACGACGCGCGGCCGAGCCTGGGATCGTCGCGCGACCTGGGCGGCGCCGCGGCGTCGCCGGGCTGACGCTACCGGATCCGGCCCAGCAGCCGGAGCAGCCCGTCGAGCAGGGTGAAGGGGTGGGGCGGGCAGCCGGGGATCCAGAGATCCACCGGGATCTCCGCCGGCATCCCGTTCCCGTGCGTCCCCTCTCCGCGGAACGGACCGCCGGCGATGGCGCAGGCCCCCACCGCGATGGCGACGCGCGGCGCCGGGACCGCCTCCCAGGTCTGGAGGAGGGCCGGGCGCATGGCCTCGGTCACCGGCCCGGTGACCACGATCCCGTCGGCGTGGCGCGGCGAGGCGACGAACTGGATCCCGAAGCGCCCGAGGTCGAAGACCACGTTCCCGAGCACGTTCAGCTCGGCCTCGCAGGCGTTGCAGCCGCCCGCCGACACCTGGCGGAGCTTGAGCGACCGGCCGTAGACCCGGAGCATCTCGGCGGAGAGCGCGCGGGCCAGGGCGACCTCGTCCCGCTCCACCGTCAGCTCGGCCCGGGACGAGGCGGCCAGCCGGTGGTCCCGGCCGAAGGCGATCGCCCCCTCGGGACAGGCCTCGGCGCAGCGCGGGCAGAAGAGGCAGGCGCCCAGGTCGAGCCGGAGCGGGTCGAGGGCGATCGCCTCGACCGGGCAGGCGTCGGCGCAGGCGCGGCAGCCGTCCCGGCACCGATCCGGCGAGAGCACCGGCCGGCCCCGGAAGCGCGCGGGGAGCGCCGGGGGAGCGTCGGGGAACGGGTGGGTCTGGCGCCCCTGCCGCAGGCGGGCGCGCACCATCTCCAGGAGCGGCGTCACCCGGCCGAGGCGCCGGGACTCGGGCTTGTGCGCGCTCACAGGTCGTGTCCTGCGTAGGAGAGGTTGAAGCTCTTGTTCACCAGGGGGAAGTCGGAGATCGCGCCGCCGCCCATCGCCTGGGCGAGGCCGAACCAGTTGTGGAAGGAGGGATCCACCACCTTGTAGGCGGTCAGGCTCCCGTCCTCGCCGGTGGCGGCGACGTGGACGATCTCGCCCCGCCAGCCCTCCACCAGGGCCACCGCCAGCCGCCCGGGCGGCAGCGGCGGGACCGGGACCGCCAGCGGCCCGCCTCGCAGCCGCTCCAGGTGCTCGCGCACGAAGGTGATCGAGCGCCGGATCTCGATCCGCCGCACCTGGACCCGGGCGAGGACGTCGCCCGCGTCGGCGGTGGCGATGGGGATGTGGGCGAAGCGGTAGACGCCGGAGGGGTGGTCCCGGCGGACGTCGCGGGAGCAGCCGGCGGCCCGCGCCGCCGGGCCGACCAGCCCGAGCTCCTCGGCCGCCTGGGCGCTCACCACCCCGGTGCGCTCGAGGCGGGCGAGGACCGAGGGGGTGTCGAAGGTGGCGGCGGCGGTGTCGCGGAGGTCCCGCCAGGCGCGATCGACCTTCCCCACCAGCTCGGCCCGCTGATCGGCGGCGACGCCGAAGCGGACCCCGCCGGCGACGAGCAGCCCGCGGCCGAAGCGGTTGCCGGAGAGCTCGGCGAGCAGGTTCAGGAAGTCGCCCCGCAGCCGGCCGTAGAACGACGCGCCGGGGAGGAAGCCGACGTCGTTGCAGACCGCCCCCAGGTCGCCCACGTGGTTGGAGAGCCGCTCCAGCTCCAGCGCGATCCCGCGCAGGACCTGGGCCTCGAGGGGCGGCTCGACCCCCGCCAGCGCCTCGAGCGCCGCGTCGTGGGCGAGCCCGTGGCCGATCGCGGTGTCGCCGGCGATCGCCTCGGCCACCACCTGCGCCCGCCCGGGCCGGCCGGAGAGGAGCTGCGCCTCCGCCCCGCGGTGCTGGTAACCGAGGTGGATCTCGAGGTGGAGGACCTCCTCGCCGTGGCACTGGAAGCGGAAGTGCCCGGGCTCGATGATCCCGGCGTGCACCGGGCCGACCGCCACCTCGTGCACCCCCTCGCCCTGGACGGCGAGGAACGAGCGGCCGGGCGCGCCCTCGCCGAAGGCGTGGGCCCGGAGCGGCTTGAGCCAGGGGTGGCCCTCCGGGACCACTCCGAGGTCCTCGGCCAGCTCGCGCTCGAAGGCCTGGGCCTCGGGCAGCTCGGCGGTGAGGGCCGGGTACCGCCCGGAGCGGGGGAGCAGCCCGCGCACCAGGGCGATCTCCCCGCGGCGATCGTCGACCAGGACGGCGAGCAGCTCGTACCCGCGCCCGCCGGACGGAGGAGCGAGGGGGAAGAGCGCCGCCAGCCGGGCCCCGCCGCCGCACCGGTCGAGCACGGCCGCGCGCAGCCCCTCCACCGGCAGGAGGGGAACCTCGGCGAGCGCCACCGCGCCGCCGTTCCGCGTCGCGAGCAGGGTAGGCCTCGCCGGCTGGCGTGCCGGGCTCACGGACCGCCTCCGATCCGGGCCGCCGCCTCCCCGAGCAGGCGGGAGAGGAAGCCGGGCACGCGGACGCCCAGGACCAGGGTGGCGGCGCACAGGGCGGCCGGGGAGAGGAGGGCCAGCGCCCGCTCCCGCACCCGCCCCTCGCGCTCGCCCGGCCCGGGCTGGAGCATGGGCACGAGGACGCCCGCCATCCCCAGGAAGGCGATCGCCAGCAGGGCGACGAAGAGCACGCCCAGCCAGGGGGTCGGGCCGCGGAGCGCGGTCTGGAAGACGAGGAACTCGCTCATGAAGGGGCCGAAGGGCGGCAGCCCCCCGACGGCCAGGAAGAGGACGGTGAGCAGGGCCCCGCTCGCCGGCAGGCGGCGCCCCACTCCCCGCACCTCGGCAGCGGTGGTGGTGCCGTAGGCGCGCAGCACGTTGCCGGCGAGGAGGAAGAGGCCGGCCTTGGCCACCGAGTGGTTCACGGCGTGGAGGAGGGCGCCGTAGGCGGCCGCCCCGCCCACCCCCACCCCGGCGGCCAGCACGCCCATGTTCTCCACCGAGGAGTAAGCGAGGAGCCGCTTGTAGTCGCGCTGCCGGACCATGAAGGCGGTGGCCACGCCGATCGAGGCGAAGCCGAGCACGACCAGGAGGGTGCGGGCGAAGGCGGCGTCGCCCGAGGCGATCGCCACCTGGTAGAAGCGGAGGATCCCGACGAAGGCTCCGTTCAGCACCACGGCGGAGAGGAGGGCGGAGACCGGCGAGGGGGCCTGGCTGTGGGCGTCGGGGAGCCAGGTGTGGAGCGGGGCGAGCCCCATCTTCGTGCCGTAGCCGACCAGCGCCAGCACGAAGGCGGCCTTGAGCCAGGGGCGGGCCATCCAGGGCGCCGCAGCGGTGAGCCCCTCGAGCGTGAGGCTCGGCCCCTCCCCCACCCCCGAGGCGGCGATCCCGAGGAAGAAGGTGCCGAGCAGCGCCAGGGCGATCCCCACCGAGCAGAGGAGCAGGTACTTCCAGGTGGCCTCGAGGGCCGGCCCCCGCCGGTAGAAGGCGATCAGCGGGGCGGTGGCCAGGGTGGTCGCCTCCACCGCCACCCAGAGGACCGCCAGGTGGTGGGTGAGGGTCACCAGGCTCATGGCGGAGAGGAACCAGAGCAGGGCGGGGACGAAGCGGTGCGGCTTCGCCTGGGGGTCGTGCGTCCCCTCGGTGAGGTAGGAGACGGAGTAGAGGGAGGCGAGCCCGAAGATCACCGTGGTGATCCCGAGGAAGAGCCGGCCCAGGTCGTCGAGGGCGAGGAGGGCGGTGGGCTCGGCGGGCGCGGCGAGGAGCCAGAGCACCAGCAGGGCGTGGGTGCCCGCCCCGGTGAGGAGGAGGGCGAGCTGGGTGCGCGTGCCGCGCATCGTCCAGGCGAGGGCCCCGAGGAGCGAGGGGAGCAGGACCGGGAGGACGAGGCGCATCGCGGGTCAGTCCCGGAGGGTGGAGAGCGCGTCCACGTCGACGTGGTCGAACTCGCGGCTGATGTGGTGGATGGCGATCCCCATCACGAAGACGCCCACGAGGACGTCGAGCAGGATCCCGAGCTCGACCACGAAGGGGAGCTGGCGGGCCAGCGCCTGGCCGAAGACGAAGACCCCGTTCTCCAGCATCAGGTAGCCGACCACCTGGGTGATGGCCTTGCGACGGACGACGATCACCAGGAAGCCGAGGAGCAGGGTGGCGAGGGCGATGGGGACCACCAGCCGCGAGGGGGCGGGCCAGGGGAGCGCCAGGGCCCCCCCCAGCCAGAAGGCGATCCCGACCAGCACCGCGGAGAGCAGGACCGACACCGCCGGGGCCACCAGCGGCTCCGTCTCGTGCACCACCCGGGCCTCGCGCACCGCCCGGACGAGCAGGAAGGGCATGAGGAGCGCCTTCACCCCGAGGGTCACGAGGAAGGTGAGGATCATCGCCCAGGCGCCCAGGTGGTGGCCGAGGGCGAAGGGGAGGAGCGAGAGGGCGGCGCCCTGGAGCGCCACCGCCCGGATGGCGGCCGGGATCCGCGTGGTGGCCACCACCTGGATCCCCAGGACCACCACCACCAGGAGGAGGAGATCGGCGAGCCGTTCCACCTAGCGCCCCCCCTCGAGGAGGACGGCCACCCCGAGCGCCGCCAGCGCCCCCGCCGCCACCAGGAGCTGCGGCACCCGCACCAGGCGGAGGCGGGCCATCACCGACTCGACCACCCCCACCCCCGCGGCCACCGCGAGCACCGCGGCGAGGAGCAGGGCCGTGCCGGGGAGCGCCCCGGCGGGGAACGGCAGGGCCACGTGGGCGAGGAGGGCGGCGAAGAGGAAGAGCTTCAGCGCCGCGCCGTACTGGATGAAGGCGAGGTCCGGCCCGCCGTGATCGAGGACCATCACCTCGTGGATCATGGTGAGCTCGAGGTGGGTGTTGGGGTCGTCCACCGGGATGCGGGCGTTCTCCGCCAGGAGGAGGAGGAAGAGCGCCACCCCGGCGACGAGCAGGACCGGGTGCTGGGCGCTCGCCCCCGCGTCCCCGACCGGCTCGAGGACCTCGGCGAACCCCACCCCACCCGCCGCCACGCAGAGGAGGGCGAGCACGAGGAGCAGCACCGGCTCGCCGAGGGCGCCGAAGGAGGCCTCCCGGCTCGCCCCCATCCCCTCGAACGAGGAGCCGGCGTCGAGGGCGGCCGCCACCGTGAAGAAGCGGGCCAGGGCGAGCAGCGCGGCGAAGGCCACCACGTCGCCGGGGAAGGAGAGCGGCGCGGCCCGGGCGCCGAGGGGGAGGAGCAGGCCGGCGGTGAGCGCGGCGGCGAGCGAGACCAGCGGCCCCGCCTTGATCACCCAGGTGGTCCCGTGCCCGTAGACCGCCCCCTTGCGCAGCAGCCGGGCGAGGTCGAGGTAGGGCTGGAGGAGGGGCGGCCCGCGCCGGCCGGCGGCGATCGCCTTCACCCGCGCGATCACCCCGGGGAGGAGCGGCGGCACGGCGAGGAGCAGGAGGAGGTGGAGGACGGTGGTCACGGGGAGAGGAGGAGCTGCCAGGCGAGCAGGACCACGAGGGTGACGAGGACGTAGAGCAGATAGAGCTGGAGCCGGCCACCCTGGAGCACCCGCACCCGGCCGAGCGCCTCGAGGAAGCGGCGGTAGAGGGGGAGGACGAAGCGATCGCCGGCGGCGTCCGCGCGCCGCTCCTCGTACCGCGCCCGCGCCGGGAAGTAGCCCTCCGGCCCCTCCCGCTCCACGGTCCGGGAGAGGAGCCCGCCGAAGAGGCCGAGGGCGGGATCGGGGAAGGCGGTGGCGGTGTACTGCATCCGCGGCGAGGGGGCCTCGTAGCCGCAGCCCCAGACCGGGCCGGAGCGGACCTCGCGGCCGGAGAGGAGCCGGAGCCGCACCAGGGCCAGGGCGGCGACCAGGAGCAGGAGCACCCAGGCGACCCGGGTCACCGCCGCCAGCGGCCCGAGCCCGGTCCCGGGCGCGACCGGAGCCCCCGCAAGCAGGCCGGCGGCCTGCGCCGGGAGCGCGGCCGCCAGCTCCGGCAAGAGGCCGAAGGCGAGGCAGAGCCCGACCGCGATGCCGACCGCCTGCCGGGCCGTGCCCGAGGGGTCGCGCGCCGCGCGGGGCGCGTCGCTCCGGGGCGCGCCGAGGAACGCCACCCCGTAGGCCTTCACGAAGGCGCCCGCCGCCAGGCCGCCGGCCAGGGCGAGGGCGGCCACCGCGGCGACGGCGAAGACGGCCGGTCCGGCGGGCAGCGAGGCCGCCCCGCGCAGCCCGGCCGAGAGGACGAGCCACTCGGAGACGAAGCCGTTCAGCGGGGGGAGGCCGGAGATCGCCACCGCCCCGACCAGGAAGGCGCCGGCGGTGAGCGGCATGGTGCGGGCCAGGCCGCCGAGCCGGTCCAGGGCGCGGGTGCCGGTGGCGTCGGCCACGTCGCCGGCGAGGAGGAGGAGGAGCGCCTTCATCACCCCGTGGTTGAGCACGTGGAGGAGGGCGCCGGCGAAGCCGAGGTAGGCCACGACGGGAAGGCCCGCCGCCCGCCCGAGGACGCCGATCCCCAGGCCGAGGGCGACGATCCCCAGGTTCTCCACCGAGGAGTAGGCCACCAGCCGCTTCAGGTCGCGCTTGGCGAAGGCGTTGAGCGCCCCGGCGATCGCCGTGGCCGCCCCGACCGTCACCAGCGCCATCCCCCACCAGCCGTCGGGGGGGCCGAGGAGCAGGAGCAGCCGCGCCAGCCCGTAGATCCCCATCTTGGAGAGGGCGCCGGAGAGGAGCGCGGCCGCCGGTGGCGGCGCGGCGGGATAGGCGTCGGGGGCCCAGACGTGGAGCGGGAAGATGGCGGCCTTGGTCCCGAAGCCGGCCAGGGCCAACCCGAAGGCGGTCCCGGCGAGCGTCGGGGTGGCCGGGCCGGCGGCGACGACGGCGTCGAACCCGTACGAGCCGGCGTGACCGGCGAGGAGCGCGAAGAGGACGTAGAGGGCCACCCCGCCCACGTGCGAGGCGATGAGGTAGGTCATGGCGGCGCGCCGGGCGTCGGCCCGCCCCTGGTCGTGGGCGACGAGCAGCCAGGAGGAGATGGTCATCGCCTCCCAGGCCACCAGGAAGAGGACCCCGTCGCGGGCGAGGACCACCCCGATCATGGCGGCCACGGTCAGGGCGGCGAGCCCGGCGAAGCGCGCCAGCCGCCGCCCGCCCGCGGGCGCGGGCGCCGCGGGGAGCGAGGAGAGCCCGTGGAGGAGAGCCAGGCCGGACACCAGGCAGAGGCAGGCGAGGAAGAAGGCGGAGAGCGGATCGACGCCGAGGTGGAGCTCGCCCACCGGGAGCGGCCAGGCGCGCCGCAGCTCGCGGACCGCGCCGGAGCGGAGGACCCGGGCCGCCCCGGCCAGCCCGACGAGGCAGGCGAGGAGGGTCCCGAGGGTGGCGACCCGGAACGCCCGGAGGTCGTCGCGGGCGAGGAGGAAGGCCGCCAGGGCGCTCCCCAGCGCCAGCGTCAGGGCGGCGACGGAGAGGGTCACGGCTCCTCCTCGTCGTGCCCGGGCGACGCGGGGCGCTGGGCCGCCAGGGCCGCCTCGGCGGCCCGGAGGCGCCCGAGGATGGCCTCGTCCGGCGCGCGGGTCTCGAGGAGCCGGCGCAGCTCGGCGTCGTGGAGGAGGTAGGCGAGACGCGAGAGGGTGGCGAGGTGGCCCTGCACCGAGGGGGCGAGGATGGCGAACAGGGTGGTGACCGGCTTGCCGTCGGGGGCGCCGAAGTCGAGGGGCCGGGCGGGGAAGACGAGGAGGACGGTGGGCAGCCGGGCGCCGAGGACCAGGGGATCGCGCGGGTGGGGCACGGCGATCCCGCCGCCGAGCCCGGTCGAGGCGAGCCCCTCGCGCGAGACCAGGAGCTCGCGGAGGAGGGCCCGGTCCACCTCGGGCGGCACGCCCGGGAGCCGGGCGATCGCCGCCAGCACCTCGTCGCGGGTGGCGCCGGCGACGTCGCGCGCGATGCCGCCCCGGGCGAGGGCCTCGGCCAGCCCCTCCGCCGGCGCACCCCCGGCCAGCTCGGGCGAGACCGCCCGGCCGTGGGCCTGCGCCCACTCCATCAGCTCCACCCGGTTGAAGCGGATCTCCTCCCGCAGCCGGTAGTGCGGGATGGCGCCGTCGCGCACCCAGCGCCAGACGGTCTTCTCGGCCACGCCCAGGAGGCGCGACACCTCGCGCACGCTCAGCTCCGCCACGAGCCCTCCGGGGGGCTCGCGCCGTCGCCGGCACGCCGGCGCGGCGCGATCGGACGCCGCCGCGCGGCTCGGAGCGACGCGGGCTCTGGTGCGGTCGATTCCACGGAAGGTCGCGCCGCGACCCGTGGGGGGCCGCGGCGCGGGCAGAATCTACACCAGGAGCAGCGCCGGCGCTACGCGCCGGCCCTCGGTCCGCCGGGCGTGGCCGGCGCGGGCTGCCCGGCGGCGGGCACGGCCGGCGGCAGCGCCAGCGGCTCGAGCGGCATCACGATCCAGAGCACCACGTAGGCGACGAGCCCCCAGAGCCCGAGGACCGTGGCGAGGACGAACGCGAGCCGGACCGCGGCGCAGGGGAGTCCGAAGTGGCTGGCCAGGCCGCGGGCCACGCCGGCGATCATCTTGCCCTCGCGGGCCCGGGTCCACTCGCGGGCCGGGGGGCGCTCGCCGAGCCAGCTCGTGCAGCTCGCGCAGCGGGTGGCGCCGGGGGCGTTCTCGGTGCGGCAGTATGGGCAGAGCATGCTCGCCTCCTTTCCCGTCTACGCGCCGGCGGCCGCCCTATTTCGGGGCCGCCTCCCGCCCGAAGGTCCCCACCCAGAGGCGGCGGCCCAGCGGGACCTCCACCTCGCGGGAGCGGCGGAGCGGGATCCCGTAGTGCTGGAAGAGCCGCCCCAGCTCCTCGGGGGGGACGAGCTTCTTCGCCTTCTCGATGAGCTGGAGGGCGCGCGAGGGCGGCGGCGGCCCCTCGCCACCGGGCAGCTCGAGGACCACGCTGCAGGTCCCCCGGTCGGCGAGCCACTCGACGATCCTCCGCACCAGCACCTCGGGGTAGAGGTACTCGAAGATCAACCCGGCGTGGACGAGGTCGAAGCTGCCCGGGGCGGCGCGCCAGGCGCAGGCGTCGGCGCAGAAGAGCTCCAGGCGCGGCCCGAGGTGGAAGAAGCGCTGCCGGGCCACCCCCAGGTACTGGAGGTTCACGTCGACCCCCACCACCCGCGCGGTCACCGAGGGATCGACGTGCTCGAGCCCGTTCCCGGTGGCGCAGCCGGGCACCAGGACCCGGTCCGGCTGGGCCGAGAGGTAGGCCTCCTGGAAGATCGCCGAGAGCGGCGCGAGCAGGCCGCCGCCCTCCGGGCCCATGTGCCGCTCGTAGTCCGCGGCTGGCACGATCGTCCACGGGTTCGGGGTGGTCATGGGCCCCTACCCTACCGCGAAAAGGGGGGCGCGCCCGTCCCCACCGACCGCGACGAGGGTCAACCCCGGCCGGCCGCCGCGAGGAGGGCCAGCCCCTCGAAGAGGAGGTGGGCGGCGAGCGTCGAGGTCCGGTCGCCCTGGTCGAGCGCGGGGGAGACCTCGACCACGTCCATGCCGGCCAGCGGTGCGCCGGCGAGGGCCCGCAGGAGGGCGAGCGCCTCCCGGGTGGTCAGGCCGCCGGGCACGGGGGTGCCGGTGCCGGGGGCGTAGGCGGGATCGAGGGCGTCGACGTCGAAGGTCACGTAGGTGGGGCGGCTGCCGACGGCGCGCCGGATCTCCGCCCCGATCGCCGCCGCCCCCCGCTCCTCGAGCTCCTCGACGGCGTAGATCCGGCCGCCGTGCCGGGCGGAGGGCTCGGCCTCCGCGGCCGAGCTCCACGGCCCCCGGATGCCGACGTGGAAGAGGGCGCCGCGGGCGACGAGGCCCTCGTCGATGGCGTGGCGGAAGGGGGTGCCGTGGTGGAAGGCCTCGCCCCAGGTCTCCGGGCCGCTCGTGTCCAGGTGGGCGTCGAGGTGGACCAGCGCGAGCGGACCCCGCCGGCGCGCCACCGCCCGGAGGGCGGGGAGCGACACCGAGTGGTCGCCGCCCAGGAGGAAGGGGACGGCGCCCGCCGCGATCACCTCCTCCACCCGGGCCTCGACCGCCTCGCGCATGGCGGCGGCGCTGAAGGGCGGGAAGGCGGCGTTGCCCCCGTCCACCGCCGGCACCTCGGCGAAGACGTCCAGCCGGTGGACGGGGTGCCAGGGCTGGACCAGGGCGGAGACCCGGCGCACGTGCCAGGGGGCGAGCCGCGCCCCCGGCTGGTAGGTCGTGCCGAGATCGGTCGGCACGCCGAGGAGCACGGCGTGCGTCCCGGGCGGCGGCGCGGCCACCGCCACCGGCAGCCGGAAGAACGGGGCCTGGCCGTGGCGGAGGTAGGTCAGCGCGTCGTCCTGAGGCATTCGGGGCGGTCCTCCTCGAGCAGGTCCTGGATCCGGGCGTGGGCGGCGTCGGCCAGGGCGAGGGCCGAGCCGAAGGCCTGGGGGGCGAGCGGGGCGCCCACCCGCACGCGGACGGTCGCCGCGGGGAGCGCGGCGAAGGCGAGGTAGTGGGGGACGAAGGTGTCGTTCCCCACCCAGGCGAGCCGCGCCGGCGCGTAGGCGAGCGCCAGCGGCACCACCGGGACGCGGGCGCGTCGGGCCACGCCGAAGAGGCCGCGGCGGAACTCGCGCACCGCCTCGCCGCCGGTGGTGGTCCCCTCGGGGAAGTTGAGGACCGGGAGCCCCTCCTCCAGCGCGCGGCGGGCCGCCCGCATGATCCGCAGCGCCGAGCCGGTCCGGCCCCGCTCGACGAAGAGGACGCCGGTCCGGCGGGCCACCGCCCCGAAGACCGGCCAGGCTGCGAGGTCGGCCTTGGAGATGGGGGCGCAGGGGACGAGGGCCGCGATCACCAGCGGGTCGAGGTAGGAGAGGTGGTTCGACACCAGCAGGGCCGGACCCTCGGGGACCGGCCCGCTGGCCCGGAGCTCCACCCCGTGCACCGAGAGGGCGCGCCGGGCTGCCCGGGAGAGCACCTCGGCCCGCGCCCGGCGCACCTCCTGCTCGCCGCCGGCCCGCCCCGCCCGTGTCGCCTCGGCGAGGGTCTCGGCCGCGAGCACGCCGATCGACGCCAGCCGCCCGGCCGCCCGGAGCGCGCCGCCCGGGCCGCTCAAGCCACCTCCGAGAGCAACGCGGTCGCCGACCGGAGGGCGGGATGCTCCCCGGGCGCCACCAGGCCCATCCGCTCGAAGCGCGCCCGGAGCCGCTCGAAGCCCTCGCGGTCGATGCGCGACACCAGCCGCCGGTCGCCCGGCCCGTAGAACGCCTCCCGGACGCCGACCTCCTTGGCGCCGAGCGCGCCGTGGAGGGAGCGGGCCTGGAGGTTGTCCTCCTTGACCGTGAACCAGCACGAGTCGACCCGGGGGGCGATGGCCGCGATCAGGGCCCGGATGAGCTGGAAGGCGACGCGGGTGCCCTGGTAGGCGGGGGCGACCGCGAGGGTGGTGCAGTAGGCCTCCCGCCCGCGGAGGAAGCAGAGCACGTAGCCGGCCGGCTCCTCCCCGTCGAGGGCGACGAAGCACGAGTCCTGGAAGAACTCGCAGCAGAGCCGCACGTAGTAGGGGCCGAGCACCGACTCCCCGGCGGCGCCGAACACCTCCTCCTCGAGCCGCATGAGCGCCTCGAAGTCCTCGGTACGGAGCGGGCGGATGGTTCTCTCGGACATGGGGGCCTCCTCCAGGCGAGTGAAGGCTAGGCAGCGGAGGTGTCCGGCCGGTCGCGCCCGGGAAACGAATGCGCGAACCGCCTCGCCCCCGTGCCGACTTCACCGAAGGTTCCCGGGCGCGAGCCGGCGGCGTCACGTGCCCGCGGTGAAATCCGGGCCGTCGCGGGCGGCGCGGCCCGGCCGCTCCGGACAGAGGTGCAGCAGCACGGGCGGACGGGGCCCGCGGCTCGCGGGCGGGGAGCGGGGCTCCCCGGGATGGAGTGGAGGACGAGATGCTGCTCGCGCACGTGTCGGACCTGCACATCGGCCGGGACGCGACCACGGACGCCGCGGCCGGGCGGCTGGCCGCCGCCCTGGAGCGCGAGGGGGTGGCGGCGGCGCTCCTCACCGGCGACGTGACCCACCGCGGACGCCTGGCCGAGCTGGCGCGCTTCGAGGCGCTCTTCCGCCCCCTCCTCCACGCCGGCCGGCTGATCGTCGTCCCGGGGAACCACGACCGGATGAGCGACGACGTCGCCGGCGCGATGATGCGGGGCGAGCGGGTGCAGGTGGAGAGCCGGCCCGGGCTCCACGCGGTCCGGCTCGACTCCACCGCCCCGCACAACCGCTCCCTCATCGACGCCCACGGCCTCCTCACCGAGGAGGACGTCGCGGCGGTCGAGGCGGCCCTGGACCGCGCCCCGCCCGGCGCGCTCTCCGTCCTGCTCCTCCACCACCACGTCCTGCCGCTCCCCGAGGAGCTCTTCGGCGAGCGGCTCGCCGCCCTGCTCGGCTGGCCGAACGCCGCCGAGCTCGCCCTCGGGGCGCGGCTCCTGGAGCGGATCCGCGGCCGCTGCGATCTGGTCCTCCACGGTCACCGCCACGCCCCCTCGGAGCTGATCCTGGGGGCCTCCGAGGCGCGGCCGCTCCGCGTCCTCAACGCCGGGAGCACCACCGAGCTGGGCCGCTTCCGGCTCCTCTCGGCGCACGGCCCCGGGCCGGCCACCGACCGCTGGACGACCACCAGCGTCCCCTCGCTCGGGATGGCCCTCGGCGGCGAGCGGGCCGCGGCGTAGCGCGACCCGGGCCCTCGCGAGCCCCCGACCGGGTTAAGCTCGGCCGGAGAGGGTCTTCATGGAACGCTCGTCGCGCCTGCTCCTGCTCTTCTCCCTCGCCGGCTTCGCCGCCGTGATCGGCCTCGGCACGATCCGCGCCAGCCCGGCCCACCTCGCCCTGGACACCACCCCCGAGGTGATCCGGAGCTTCCAGGCCTTCCACGCGCACTTCGACGCGCTGGTCTGGCTCGGCGCGGCCGCCCTGGGCGCAGTGCTCGGGCGGCTCGCCCCCGCCTACCGCGGGCCGGCCTGGGCCCCTCGCCTGCTCGCGCCGGCCTACGCCGCCGGCGCGGTGATCTTCTCCTGCTCGTACGCGCTCCGCGGGCTGGGGCTCCGCTTCGGGGTCGCGGGCCTGGCGCGGCCGGTGGCGCCGGTCCTGGCCTCGATCGGCGGGCTCCTGCTCCTCGCCGCGGCCGGGTCGGCGCTCGCCATCGGCTGGGCGCTCTGGCGGGCCGGGCCGGACGGAGAGGCGTGATCCGCGCGCACCTTCCGGTGCCGCGGATCACGCCGTCGATCCGGAACGCCTCGACGCGCTACCGGTGACCGCCGCCGCCGTGCCCCATTCCGCCGCCGCGCGCCCCCGAGAAGCCGCCGCCGTGGCTGGCCGGCGCGCCGCCGTGATACCCGCCGTACGAGCCGTGGTAGGGGCTGCCGGCGACCGGGCCGCGGAAGGCGGTGACGGCGTGGCCGGTGTACGGGCTGGGCCGCGCCGGGGCGCCGCGGTACGGAGCGACGGGCCGGGTGGGAGCGCCGCCGCGGTAGGGCGCGCCGGGATAGCCGGGATGGCCGTAGTACGGCGCGTAGTAGTGGTAGTGGGACGGGTAGCGCCACCAGCCGTGCCCGTACCAGCCGTAGTAGGCGGGCCCGTAGACCCCGAAGTACGGCCAGGGCCCCCAACCCCAGATCCAGGGCGCCACCACCCAGGTCCAGCCGTAGGCCGGGTAGTAGACGTACTCGTAGGGTTGTCCCGAGCCCTCCTGCGGGACGTAGGTGTAGCTGTCCGAGTACGGCATCCAGACCCAGCCGTACTGATCGGTGTAGACCCACTGGCCCTGCGGCGCGGCCTGCGCACCGGCGGGCGGCGGGGCGGCCTGCGAGGGCGGGGGCGGGGTCGTCCCCGGCGGCGGGGGCGGGGCCTCGGTGGGCGCCGGGGTTGCCGGCGCTTCCTGGTTGGGCCCGGGCGTCGTGGTCCACCCGTCGGTATCGTCGGTGACGATGGCCGCGCTCGCGGACGCGTCCTGCGGACGCGCGGCGGCGGGGGCCGCCAGGAAGGCTGCGGTTGCCAACGTTGCGATGAGGGTCCTCATCGGCATCACCTCACCCCTAGGATAGAGCAACTCGCATGCCGGGCGCCGCAAGCTGAACCTGTTGATCTTCCAGGGCTCCCTGCGTCTCCCGCGAGCGACAGGCGTGCCGGGAGGGCACGCCTGGGGCGATCTCCCCGGCGGGGCCTCTCGCGACGGGCCCCCTCCGGGCCCGGCGCCCTGCTAGAGCCCCTCGGTCTCCGCGTACCGGAACCAGGTCAGGGCATCCACCTCCGCGTTGCCGGTGGGCCGGTTCCAGGCCGGGGGGGTCCGACGCCAGCGCTCCCGGAGCTCGGCGGCCCGGGAGGCGGCCTCGGCCAGGAAGCCGGCGCGCTCGCGGGCGAGCTCCGCCTCGCCCGGCGGCTCCGCCGCGGCCGTCCCCCGCCCCCCGGGCCAGGCCAGCTCGGCGCCGAGGTGGAAGGGAGCGGGATCGGCGAGCGGCCCCTCGAGCGGCCGCCACCCGCCGTCCCGCCACGAGAGCCGGTAGAGCGGCACGAACGCCTCGCCGTGGTCGGCCACCGCCTCCACCGCCGCGAGCAGGTACTCCACGTCGGCCGCCGAGGCGTAGTAGGGGATCGAGACCCGCACCCAGCCCGGCTTCACCCCGAGCAGCCCCTGGTGGATGAGCCGCCGGTAGCGCTCCGAGCTCGCGGCGTCGATCCCGAGCAGCCGGTGCCCGTAGGGCCCGGCGCAGGAGCAGCCGGCCCTCACCTGGATGCCGAAGAGGTGGTCGAGGAGGGCGGCGACCAGCTCGTGGTGGAGCCCCTCCACGTTGAAGGAGAGGATGGGGAGGCGCGGGCCGCGCCGCTCGCCGAGGAGGCGGAGGCGGGGGTGGGCGGAGAGGCGCGCCACCGCCGACTCCGCCAGCGCCAGCTCGTGCTCCAGGATCCGGGCCGGCTCGAGGAGGGCCCGCAGGTGGAAGGCCAGGCCGGCTCGCACGTCGCCGAGGATGTTGGGCGTCCCGCCCTCCTCCCGCTCGGCGAGGCCGGTGGCGTAGTCGACCCGGAGGTGGGCGTGGCCCGCCCCGGGCGCGCAGCAGGTCCGCTCCTCGCCGGCGCCCGGCCCGACGTAGTCGACCGTCCCGCCCCCAGGGCGCTCCGGGACGCGGGAGCGGAAGAGCTCCCGGCTCGCCACCAGCACCCCGGAGGCGCCCGGGCCGCCCATCAGCTTGTGGGTGGAGAGGAAGACCGCGTCGATCCGCTCGGCCGGGTCGGCGGGGTGCATGTCGATGGGGACGTAGGGCCCGGCCGCCGCGTAGTCGATGCAGGCGATCGCCCCCTCCTCGTGGAGCGCCCGGCAGACCGCGCGGACGTCGGTGAGGATGCCGGTGACGTTCGAGGCGGCCGAGACCGCCCCGATGCGGAGCGGCCGGGCCCGGTAGGCGCGCGCCTTCCGGCGGAGGTCCTCGAGGTCGAGGGCGCCGTCGGCTCGCAGCTCCACCTCGACCAGCTCGGCGATCGACTCGAGCCAGGGCAGCTCGTTCGAGTGGTGCTCGTACGGGCCGGCGAGCACCACCGGGCGGCGCTCAGGAGGGATGGCGCGGGAGAGGGCGAACTCGCGCTCCAGGGGCTCGGGCACGCGCAGCCCGAGGAGCCCGACCAGCTTGTTCACCGCCGCGGTCGCGCCGCTCCCCACGAAGAGGACCACGTCGTCGGGGCCGGCCCCCACCGCGCGCGCCACGGTGCGCCGGGCCTCCTCGCGGGCGACGCCGGTGGCGCGGCCGGCGGTGGACTGGGCGCTGTGGACGTTGGCGTACAGCGGCAGGAGCTCGGCGACGCGCGCCTCGACGAAGGAGAGCGCGCGCCCGGAGGCGGTCAGATCGGCGTAGAGGAGGCGGCGGCGGCCGAAGGGGGTCTCGAGCGCGGCCGACCGCCCGAGCTCGGAGGCCCGGACCCAGGCGGCCAGCTCCTCGAAGGTGCGCATGGCGCCATTGAAGCCCCTTCCCGCACGGCGGCGCAACGGGACGGTGACGGCCACCGCGCCCGGCCTCCCGCCCCACCGGGAGCGTCGCCGCGGGTGCGCCGCCCGTGACATGGGGGAGCGATGTTCGTCGGCCACTTCGCCGTCGCCCTCGCCGCCAAGCGCGCCGCGCCGCGGACCTCGCTCGCCACCCTCTTCGCCGCCGCCCAGCTCCTCGACCTGGTCTGGCCGGTGCTGGTCCTGGCGGGCCTGGAGACGGTCCGGATCGACCCGGGCAACACCGCCTTCACGCCCCTCGACTTCACCTCCTACCCCTGGTCACACTCCGCCCTCCTGGCCGCGGGCTGGGCGGGGCTGTTCGGCGCCGCCTACCTCCTCCGGACCGGGGACCGGGCCGGCGCCGCGGTCTGCGCCGCGCTGGTGGCGAGCCACTGGCTCCTCGACGTCGCCTCCCACCGGCCGGACCTGCCGCTCTACCCCGGCGGCCCGAAGGAGGGGCTCGGGCTCTGGGGCTCGGTGCCCTGGACGCTCGCGGTGGAGCTCACCCTCTTCGCCCTCGGGCTCGCCCTCTACCTCGGGGCGACCCGGGCCCGCGACGCGGTCGGGCGCTGGGCGCTCGTCGGGCTCATCGCCTTCCTGCTCGTGGCCTACCTGGGGAACGTGGCGGGCCCCCCGCCCCCCTCCCCCACCGCGGTGGCCGTGGTCACCCTGGTCGGCTGGGCGGTGATCCTCCCATGGGCCGCCTGGGCCGATCGCCACCGGGAGGCCCGCACCGGCGCGGGCGAGGTCCCCGCCGCCGGGGCGTAGGGTCGCCATGGCGGGCGGCGCGCCGCTCGCCCAGGCGTGGACCGTGCCCTGGTGGAGCGCGGCGTAGACCGCGTCACGGAGCCCGTTCGCCTCGGCGTCGGCGAGGGTCCGGTCCGGCGCGCGGAGGACCAGCCGGAGGAGGACGTTCTTCTGGCCGGGGAGGATCCCGAGGCGCGCCTGCGCCGGCGGGGGCAAGGCCGCGGCCGGAGTCTCGGAGAGGAGCTCGATCGCCTCCACCACGCCAGCCCGGTCGCCCAGCGCCTCGCGCACCCGGTCGCCGAGCTCCTCCGGGCCGGCGGCGGCCGGAACCGCGAGGGAGAGGTCACGGCGCACCGGCGGGTGGCGGGAGACGGGACGGTAGGGGGCGAGGTCGAGCATCTGGGAGGCGATCCGCGGGTCTTCGGCGCGGAGGAGGCGGATGTCGTCGATCCCCTTGGCGACCATCACCAGCCGGTCGAGGCCGAGCCCCATGGCGAGCCCGGTCGTCCCGGGCGGCAGCCCGGCCTCGGCGAGGAGCGCGGGGAGGGCCAGGCCGCACTCGCCGATCTCCACCCACTCCCCCCGGACCCGGAGGTCGATCTGGCGCCCCTCGACCGTGTACGGGTGGGCGGAGGGCGTCACCGAGACCGTCAGGCCAGGGGTCGCCGCCCGGGTGACCAGGGCGATCATCCCGGCCAGATCGGGGACGCCGAGGGGCGGGCCCCGCCGGATCCGCCAGAGGTCCACCTGGTGGGGCTCGCCGGTGTGGAGCCGATCGATGGCATCGCGCCGGTAGACGAGGCCGGGGCAGGCGAGGAGCACGTCGTCGAGCGGGCGAGCGGCGAGCCGCCGGAGGAGCGGCGGGATCATGGCCGAGGTCTGGGTGCGGAGCACCTCGGCGGGCGAGACCCAGCGCGTGTAGCGGGCGTCGCGGGCGGCGCCGTCGGGCGGGTAGTGGAGCCGGTCGTAGTTGTCGGCCGCCGGGATGATCGGGGCGGCGCGCTCGACCACCACCGGGCAGCGCCAGGCCCGGGCGAGCGCCTGGACCATGGCGTCGAGGAGGAGCTGGACGGCGTGCGGGCCCTGGGACGGATCGGCGAGATCGCGGACGGAGAGGGCGCGCCGGAGGGCGTCCGCGGAGAGGACAGGAGGGGGAGACATGGCTTCGAGACCTCGGGCAAGGGTCGGCGGCGCCCGCCGGAGGGCGGGACGGCGCGGGAGCGGGGCTCACGGGAGAGGGGTCCCCCCGTTCCTGGCCCGGGCGATCTCGAAGGTGCGGGGAGGTCGACGCGCGCTCGCGCTAGCGGCCCGCCCGGTGCCCAGACCGGGACCGGGGGCTGCGGAATCGACGAGCGCTCGCGAGCGAGAGGACCACGTGGCGATCATACGGGCGGGCGGGGAGATGGGCAACCGGGCGAGGGGGACCGCGGACTGCGGCGGGGCGCGGGGGGGCCGAGAGGGGCGACCCGCGGTGAGGCGGCAGGCGGGGCGGCGCCGCCGCGTCCTTGGAGTCAGGGCGCTTCGCTCGAGCCGCCGGCGCTCAACGCCCGGCGACGCGAGGCGCTCGCCGCGCTCGGCGTGCGACGAGCGCGGTCTGCGGCCGCTCCGCGCGAGGGCTGCCAGCGCCCGCCGGCCTCGGCCGTGCACCCAGCGCGGTCAGCCGGCTCGCCTCGAGGAGCGGCGGGAGCCGGCGCCAGTCGACGGAGTCGAGGCGGACGCAGAGCGCGGATCGCCGGGGATCGTAGGGGGACTCGAACCAACCCTCCTGCGACAGGAGGCGGTCCCGCTCGGCGAGCTCGACCCGCAGCCACAGGCACCCCGCGCCGCGGTAGTGATCGAGCACGGCGAACGCCTTGCCGCCGGCCTTGAAGGTTGGGTTGGAGAAGGTGACCGTCTCCTCCACGTCGGCGCACCCCGCCAGGAGGCGCCGCAGCCGCACAAGTGCGTCCTGGGCGTCGGGGTCGAGCAGGCGCGGCGGGCGAGCGGCCATTCCGCGCGGACTGTTACCGCCCGGGCGCATCGGGGCACCTCCTCTTCAGAGGATGGCCCGAGTGGGACGTATCGCTACCCGCGGCCAAGAAGGACGACCCGCATTCACATTCGGACAATGTCCTCGCGCTGTCCGGCTGCCTCGAGCGTCCAGCGAGTCCTCGGCGACCCCCAACCCTGGTCGGCCCGGCGAGCGCCCCCTTCGCGGGGTCCCCGCCTTCACCCGAGGTAGGCGGCCAGCACCCGTTCGTCCCGGCGCAGCTCGGCCGGGGTCCCGGAGATGGCGATGCGGCCGCGCTCCATCACGTAGGCGCGGTCGGCCACCTCGAGCGCCGTCCGGGCGAACTGCTCCACGAGGAGCATCGTCATCCCCTCGGCCTTGAGCCTTGCGATGGTCCGGAAGACCTCCTGGACGATCACCGGGGCGAGCCCCATCGACGGCTCGTCGAGGAGCATCACCTTGGGGCGGGCCATGAGGGCCCGGCCGATGGCGAGCATCTGCTGCTCGCCGCCGGAGAGCGTGCCGGCGAGCTGGCCGCGCCGCTCCGCCAGGCGGGGGAAGAGCTCGTAGACCCGGGCCAGGTCGGACGCCGCCCGCCGGCGGAAGCCGAGGAGGTGGGGGAGCCGGCGGTAGGCGCCGAGGAGGAGGTTGTCCTCGGTGGAGAGCGGGCCGAACACCTGGCGTCCCTCGGGCGCGTGGGCGAGCCCGAGCCGGGCGATCCGGGAGGCGGGCAGGCCCTCCACCGGCCGGCCGTCGAGGAGGACCCGTCCCCGGGTGGGCGCGAGCAGCCCGGAGATGGCGCGCATGGTGGTGGTCTTCCCCGCGCCGTTCGCGCCGATGAGCGCCACCACCGTGCCGGCCTTCACCTCGAGCGAGGCGCCCTGGAGCACCTCGGAGAGGCCGTAGCCGGCGTGCAGGTCCTCGACCACGAGCATCCGCAAGTGCCTCCTAGCTCCTCGCCGCCGGCTGGGCCGGCGCGGGCGCGGCCGCCTCGACGCTCCCCAGGTAGGCCTCGATCACCTTCGGATGGCGCTTCACCGCGTCCGGCGTTCCCTCGGCGATGAGCCGCCCCCCGTCGAGCGCCGTCACCACGTCGCAGAGCTGGGTGACGACGTCCATGTGGTGCTCGATGAGCACGATGGTGACCCCGCGCCGGTGGACCCGCCGGATGATCTCCACCAGCCGCACCACGTCGGGGTGGGCGAGGCCGGCGGCCGGCTCGTCGAGCACCAGGAGCTCCGGCCGGCGCGCCAGGGCCCGGGCGATCTCCAGGAAGCGCTGCGCGCCGTAGGTGAGGTCACGGGCCGGGGTGCGGGCCTGGTCCGCGAGCCCGACCAGCTCGAGGAGGGCGAGCGCGTCGGCCTGGGCCCGCCGCTCCTCCGCCCGGCCCAGCCCGGCGAGCACCAGGGGGAGCGGGACGCGGTAGCGGCCCCGGAGCGCCACCATCACGTTCTCCAGGGCGGTCATCCCGCCGAAGAGCTGCAGGTTCTGGAAGGTCCGGGCCACGCCGGCGCGCGCCGAGCGGAGCAGGCTCCCGGCGGGGACGGGCGCGCCCCGGAGGAGCACCGCCCCGGCGCTCGGGGCGTAGAGGCCGGAGACCACGTTCACCACCGTGCTCTTCCCCGAGCCGTTCGGGCCGATGAGCCCGTGGATGCTCCCGGCGCGGACGGAGAGCGAGAGGCCGTCCACCGCCTTCACCCCGCCGAAGTGGCGGCGCAGGTCGCGCAGCTCGAGGAGGGCGGCGCCGTCGGCGGCGCGGGAGGGGAGCACCTGGTCGAGCGGGGCGGCGGGGGGCAACGCCGGCGGGGCGACCTTGAAGGCGCGCGCCAGGAAGCGGGTGGCGAAGCCCATCAGCCCCTCGGGCAGACCCACCACCACCGAGAAGAGCATCAGGGCGAAGATCGCCTTGCGCCAGTCCTCGGTGTTCCGGACCACGAGCCCGCCGGCCACCAGCGCGCCGGTGGCGGCGACGGGGGCGAGGGCCCGGAACGGGCGCAGGGTCCGGCGCGCCAGCCCCCGCCCCCCGGCGACCAGGGCGACGAGGAGCCCGAGCAGGGAGAGGAGCTGGAAGAGGGCCCGGCTGGAGAGGAGGTTCGGCAGGAGGGCCACCAGGGTGGCGCCGACGAAGGCGCCCCAGAGGCTCTTCCGCCCCCCGAGGACCACCCCGAGGAGCAGGATCACGGTGAGCTCGTAGACGAAGCTCTGGGGCTGCAGGTACTGGAAGTTGAAGGCGTAGAGCGCCCCGGCCAGCCCGCCCAGCCCGGAGCCGAAGGCGAAGGCGAAGGCCTTGTGGCGGTGGGCCCCCACCCCCATCGCGTCGGTGGCGATGGGGCTGTCGCGCAGGGCCTCGAAGGCGCGCCCCCACTGCGAGGAGAGGAGGTTCCGCATCGCCACCCAGACCACCGCCAGGAGCACCACGCACAGCCAGTAGAACTCGCGCGGGAGGAGGAGGTGGCCGAGGAGCGACGGCCTGGGGAGGGAGAGCCCCTGGGCGCCGCCGGTCAGCCCCTCCAGCTCGTTCAGGGCGGTGGTGGTGAGGGCGGTGAAGCTCAGGGTGGCGAGGGCGAACTGGGGCCCCTCGAGCCGCAGGGCGGGGAGCGCCAGCAGGCCGCCGAGCAAGGTGGTGACCCCGCCCGCGACGAAGAGCGCCAGCGGGAGGGGGAGGCCGAGCTTCGTCACCCCGATCCCGGCGGCGTAGGCCCCGATCCCGAGGAAGGCGGCCTGGGCGAGGTTCACCTGCCCGAGGTAGCCGACGGTGACGTCGAGGCCGATGAGGAGGATCCCGTAGATGGCGAGCAGGGTGAGGAGGCCGAGGGCGTACGGGCTCCGGACCCCGAGGGGCAGGGCGGCCAGCACGGCGAAGAGCGCCGCCTCCGCGCCGCGCACCAGGAAGAGCCGCCGCCACACGGTCGCGCCCCCTAGACCTTGCGGATGACGGCCTTGCCGAAGACGCCGGTGGGGCGCACGGCCAGGGCGAGGATGAGGAGGACCAGGCCGGGGGCCTCGCGCCACCCGCTCCCGATGAAGAAGCTCGCCAGGCTCTCCAGGGCGCCGAGCACCAGCCCGACCAGCACCACCCCGAACCCGGAGTCGAGCCCGGCCACCACCGCCACGGAGAAGGCCTTGAGCACCAGGGTGGAGGCCATGGTCGGCCCGACCGTGGTGATGGGCGAGACCAGGATCCCGGCCAGCGCCGCCACCGCGCCGGAGAGGGCGTAGGAGAGCATCACCGTCCGGGTGGCGGAGATCCCCATCAGCTCCCCGGCGTCGCGGTCGGCGGAGACCGCCTCGAAGGCCTTCCCCAGGAGCGTGCGCCGCTTGAAGACCTCGATGAGCCCCATCACCGCCAGCACCCCCACCGCCACCGACAGCTCGAGCGGGGTGACGTCCACCCCGAGCACGTTCAGGGGCGCGGACGGGATGGGGGTGGGGAAGGGGCGGTCGTCGCGCCCCCAGACGTTCTCGGCGAAGGAGAAGAGGAAGAGCCCGGCGATGATGGTGAGCAGGATCCAGCCCTCGCTCCTCTGCTCCAGCGCCAGCCGCACCGCGGCCCGCTCCACCGCCAGCCCGAGGAGCGCCCCGAAGAGGAGCCCGAGCGGCACCACCAGCGGGTACGGGAGCCCCAGGCCGATCAGGGTGAGGCTGAAGAAGGCCGAGACCATCACCAGCTCGCCCTGGCCGAAGTTGACGCTCTTGCTCGTGGCGTAGGTGAGCTGGAAGCCGTAGGCGACCAGGGCGTAGACGAGCCCCATCAGCGCCCCGCTGACGGTCATCTGGGCGATGATGGCGGGGGGCACGGTCAAGGGCGTGCGGGCGGCGGGCTCCCCGGGGGGAGGTCGGCGGACCGGCCTCCCCGGCGGCGCCCGCTACCTCGCCTCCGCGGCGAGCCGGGCCCGGTCGGCGGCGTTGGCGAAGACCACCCGCCCGTCCTGCACCATGCCCATCACCACCTGCGGGCGCCGGAAGGCCTCGTGCGTCTCGACGTTCGTCGGATCCCAGCGCGAGTAGGGCTTCTGCCAGGTGGCGATCACGCCCTTCACCGGCTCCTTCAGGTCCTCGAGCGCCTCGCGGATCTTGCCCGTGTCGGTGCTCCCCGCCTGCTTCACCGCCGCGGCGAAGAGCAGGACCGCGTCGTAGCCCTGCGCCGCCGAGACCGGCGAGGGGATCCGGGTCACGCCGTAGGCCTTGTGGTAGGCGTCGATGAAGGCCTTGGCCCGGGGGGTGATCGGCTCCTCGACGAAGGTCTGCGGCATGAGCGCGCCGTTGCCGTTGGGGCCGGCGTTGTCGACGAAGTTGGACATGGAGAGCGGCCAGCCGCCGATGAGCGGCGCCTTGAAGCCGATCTTGGCCTGGCCGTTGGCGATCGCGGCCAGCTCCGGGCCGATCCCCCAGATCAGGACGGCCTGCGCCCCGGCCGCCTTCGACTTGAGGAGCTGGGCGGTCATGTCCTTGTCGCCGATGTTGAACTTCTCGACGTCGACCACCTCCAGCTTGCCGCCCTGCTGCTTGATCCGGTTCAGCAGGTCGTCGCGGCCGGAGACGCCGTAGTTGGTGGAGTCGTGGAAGATCGCCACCTTGGTGAGCTTCCGGTTGATCGCCTCCTCGATCACCATCGCCGCCTGGATGCCGTCGCTGGCGGCGAACCGGAAGATGGAGAGGGTCTTCGGGCCGTCGGGCTTGGCCCACTGGGTCATCGAGGCGGAGCCGGCCGCCGGCGTGATGATCTTGGTGATCCCCTTCTCCTGCAGGTACTTGTCGCCGGCGAGCACCACGCCGGTGTTGACCGAGCCGATGACGCCCGCGAGGCCGCTCATCGAGGCGAGCTCCTGGCCGATGAGCGCCCCGCGCTCGTTCTTCGCCTCGTCGTCGCGCTCGACCACCTCGATCTTGAGCTTCTTCCCGCCCACCGGGATCCCCCCGGCGGCGTTGATCTCGTCGATGGCCAGCTTGGCGCCGTCCCGCATCGAGGTGCCCATGGGGGCGGACCCGCCGGTGAAGGGGCCGGTGATGGCGATGAGGACGGTGTCCGCGGCCCACGCCGGGAGGGCGGCGGCGCAGAGCAGGAGGATTCCGGGGAGTCTCTTCATGGGTTCCTCGTCGGGCGTGGACGTTGGGTGAAGCAGGGGCGGAGACGCCCATGGGTGTAAACGAGGAATCCGGCCGTGCACGGAAAGCCGGTACGGGAGGGCACTCCCTGGTTGGGGCTTCCCCTGCCCTCCTTCAGGCGGGGGCGCCGCGGGCCTCGAGGACCAGCCGGGTGCGGAGCTCGGACAGGCCGCGCTCCAGGCCCACCGGGAACTGATGGGGGTAGACGAACCGCTTCACCCCGGAGTGGAACCCGGCCAGCTGCGCCCGGGTCCGCTCCCGCATCGCCTCCAGGGGAGGGCTCTCGGCCACCCGCCGCCCGCCGCGGAACACCGGGAAGAGCAGGTCCTCCCCCGGCGTGCCGGTCCCGATCTCGCGCCGCCGGGTGAGGTCGACCGGGTCCACCATCACCGCCGGCGCCGGGAGCCCGAGCAGCTCGTCGTAGATCACGTCGGCGAGGAAGCCGCGCTCCCCCCGGAACCGCCTGACCTGGAGCAGGCCGGGGATGGTGACCTTGGCCGCCTGCTCGGAGAGCTTCACCCGGTGCTCCCAGGGGGCGCCGGGCGAGGGGCGGACCGCCCCGAGCTTGTAGACGCCCCCGAGCGCCCCCTCGCCGTGCCCGGTCACCAGGCGCGTGCCCACTCCCCAGACGGCGATGGGAGCCCCCTGGTCCTTGAGGCTCTGGATGATCTCCTCGTCCAGCTCGTTCGAGGCGAAGATGGCGGCCTCGGGGAAGCCCGCCTCGTCGAGGAGCCGGCGCGCCTCGAGCGAGAGCCAGGCGAGGTCGCCGGAGTCGAGCCGGATCCCGAGCATCTCGTGGCCGCGCTCCCGGAGCCAGCGCCCGGCCTCGATCGCGTGCCGGACCCCGTCGAGCGTGCCGTAGGTGTCGACCAGGAAGACGCAGTTCGCGGGCAGGGCCCGGGCGTAGGAGAGGAAGGCCTCGCGCTCGTCGCCGTGGAGCATCACCCAGCTGTGGGCGTGCGTCCCCTTCACCGGGATGCCGTAGAGCCGCCCGGCCAGGGTGTTCGAGGTGGCGGCGCAGCCCCCCAGGTAGGCGGCCCGGCTGGCCGAGAGCCCGCCGTCGATCCCCTGGGCGCGGCGCAGGCCGAACTCGAGCACCGGCTCGCCCCGGGCGGCGAGGCAGACCCGGGCCGCCTTGGTGGCGATCAGGGTCTGGAAGTTCAGGATGGCGAGGAGCGGGGTCTCGAGGAGCATGCAGGGGATGACCGGGCCGCTCACCCGGATGAGCGGCTCCTGGGGGAAGACCACCGTCCCCTCCGGCATCGCGTCCACGTCCACGTCCGCCTCGAGGGTGCGCAGCGCCTCGAGGAAGGCGGGCTCGAAGAGGGGCGCGCCGTCGGCGCCCCGCTGGGCGCCGAGGTAGGCCAGGTCCTCGTCGGCGAAGCGGAGGTGCTCGACCAGGTCCATGGCGTGCTCGAGCCCGGCCGCCACCGTGAACCCGCCGTGGAACGGGTTCGAGCGGAAGGAGAGCGTGAAGGAGGCCTGCTTCCGGGCGGCGCCGCCCTTCCAGGCCGCGTAGGCCATGGTGAGCTCGTAGAAGTCGGTGAGCAGCGCCAGGGACGGCCGGTAGAGCTGCGAGGGGACGGGCATCGGCGCCTCCGCGGGGTGGCGCTCTCATAGCACCCCGGCGCGCGGCGGGCGCCCGGGAACCGCAGCCTCTCGCCGCGCCCCCCTCTCGTCCCTTGCCCCGGCCCCGGCGGTGGGTAAGGGATCCCACGCCTGGAGGCCCGAATGCCCGACGCCCTGGGAGTCCTCACCCCCTTCGAGATCTCGCCCGGCCGCACCGGCCGGCTGGTCTCGCTCCCCGCCCTGGAGCGGCGCGGGCTCGGGCCGGTCTCGCGGCTCCCGGTCTCGCTCCGGATCATCCTCGAGTCGCTGGCCCGCAACGCCGACGGCGAGCGGGTCACCGAGGAGGACGTGCGGGCCCTCGCCCGCTGGGCGCCGCGCGCCGAGCGGACCCGCGAGATCCCCTTCGTGGTCGGGCGGGTGCTGCTCCAGGACTTCACCGGCGTCCCTCTCCTGGTGGACCTGGCGGCGATGCGCTCGGCGGTGGCCCGGCTCGGGAAGGACCCGCTCCGGGTCGAGCCGGTGGTGCCGGTCGACCTGGTGATCGACCACTCGGTGCAGGTGGACGCCTTCGCCGCGGCCGACGCGCTCGGCCGGAACATGGAGCTCGAGCTGGAGCGCAACCGGGCCCGCTACGAGTTCCTGAGGTGGGGGACCCAGGCGTTCGAGCGGCTGCGGATCGTCCCGCCCGGGATGGGGATCTGCCACCAGGTGAACCTCGAGTTCCTCTCCCGGGGGGTCCTGGAGCGCGAAGGCGTCTTCTACCCGGATTCGCTGGTGGGCACCGACTCGCACACGCCGATGGTGAACGGGCTCGGCCTGGTCGCCTGGGGGGTGGGCGGGATCGAGGCCGAGGCCGCCATGCTCGGCCAGCCGACCTACTTCCTCACCCCGGACGTGGTGGGCGTGCACCTGGCGGGCGCGCTCCGCGAGGGCGTGACCGCCACCGACCTGGTGCTGCGGGTGACCGAGCTCCTCCGCGGGGCCCGGGTGGTGGGGAAGTTCGTCGAGTTCTTCGGCGAGGGCGCCGAGACGCTGCCGGTCCCGGAGCGGGCCACCCTCTCCAACATGGCCCCCGAGTACGGCGCCACCATGGGCTACTTCCCGCCCGACGCGCAGTCGCTCCGCTACCTGGAGCAGACCGGGCGGCCGCGGGAGGTCCTCGACACCTTCCGCGCCTACTACGCCGCCCAGGGGCTCCTCCGGATGCCGCGGCGGGGCGAGGTGGACTACTCGGAGGTGATCGAGCTCGACCTCGGGTCGATCCGGCCGGCGGTGGCCGGGCCCAAGCGGCCCCAGGACCGGATCGAGCTGCCGGCGCTCAAGGGGGCCTTCCGCGCGCTCCTCTCGCGCGGGGACGCGGCCGGCTACGGGAAGGACGCGGCGGAGCTCTCCCGGCGCTGGCGCTACGCGCCGGGAGAGGACGGCACGGCCAGCCCGGGCGGCGGGCGCCAGGATCCGGACGACGTCCCGGACGGCCGGCGGAAGGACACGAGCACCCTCACCGAGGCCGAGATGGTGAACAACCGCCCCACCGCCGATCCGCTGGCCGAGCCTCCCCACCGGCTGCAGGACGGGCAGATCGAGGTGGGCCACGGCGACGTCCTCATCGCCGCCATCACCTCCTGCACCAACACCTCGAACCCGAGCGTGATGCTGGCCGCCGGCCTCCTCGCCCGCAAGGCGGTGGCCCGCGGGCTCACGGTCCGGCCCACGGTGAAGACCTCGCTCGCCCCCGGCTCGCGGGTGGTCTCGCGCTACCTGGAGCGGACCGGGCTCCAGCGCGATCTCGACGCCCTCGGCTTCCAGACCGTCGGCTACGGCTGCACCACCTGCATCGGGAACTCCGGCCCGCTCGACGAGCGGATCGAGAAGGTGGTGACCGAGCACGACGTGGTGGGGGCGGCGGTCCTCTCGGGCAACCGCAACTTCGAGGCCCGGATCCACCAGGCGGTGAAGGCCAACTTCCTCATGAGCCCGCCCCTGGTGGTGGCCTTCGCCATCGCCGGCCGGGTGGACGTCGACCTCGAGACCGAGCCGCTCGGGACGGGCGGGGACGGACGGCCGGTCTTCCTCCGCGACCTCTGGCCGACCCTGGCCGAGGTGGAGGCCCTCCGCGCCGCGGCCGCCGATCCCGAGACCTACCGCCAGAACTACGCCGGCTTCTCCCAGAACGAGCGCTGGAACGCGCTCCCGGTGCGGGGCGGCCAGGTCTACGCCTGGGACCCGGCCTCTTCGTACATCCAGGAGCCGCCCTACTTCATCCCCTTCGACCTCTCCCCGGGCTCGCCCGGCGACGTCCTCGGGGCGCGGCCCCTCGCCCTCTTCGGCGACTCGGTGACCACCGACCACATCAGCCCGGCCGGCTCCATCCGGCCCTCGGCGCCGGCCGGCCTCTACCTCCAGGCGCTCGGGGTGGCGCCCGCCGACTTCAACAGCTACGGGGCCCGCCGCGGCAACCACCACGTGATGGTGCGGGGGACCTTCGCCAACGTCCGGATCCGGAACCTCATGGTGCCCGGGGTCGAGGGCGGCGTCACCGTCCACCAGCCCTCGGGGCGGCGGCTCGCCATCCACGACGCGGCGGTCGAGTACGCGAAGGAGCGGGTGCCGCTCTGCGTGGTGGCCGGCCAGGAGTACGGCACCGGCTCCTCGCGCGACTGGGCGGCCAAGGGGACGGCGCTGCTCGGGGTGCGCTTCGTGGTGGCCCGCTCCTTCGAGCGGATCCACCGCTCCAACCTGGTGGGGATGGGGATCGTGCCCTGTCAGCTCCCGGAGGGCGTCTCGGCGCAGACCCTGGGCCTCGACGGGAGCGAGACCTTCGATCTCCTGGGGATCTCGGGCGGGCCGAAGCCCCGGCAGCGGGCGACCGTGGTCGTCCACCGGCGCGACGGCCGCCGCGAGGAGGTGCCGGTGACGCTCCGGATCGACACGCCCATCGAGGTCGAGTACCTCCGGCACGGCGGGATCATGCCGTACGTGCTCCGGCAGCTGGTGGCGCGGCCCCCTCCGTAGCCGCGGGGTCCCCTCGCCCGGCGGGGCTCGGCCTCGACGAGGGGGAGCGCTCCCCCGTCTCCGCCAGGAACGCGTGGATCGTCGCGATCACCTGCGCGCCCTCGCCGACCGCCGCGGCGACGCGCTTGATCGACCCGGCGCGCACGTCGCCGATCGCGAACACCCCGTCCTGGCTGGTCTCCAGGGCGCGGCGCCCCGCGGCGACGTCCTCGCCCGTCCTCACGAACCCCTTCGCGTCGAGCGCGACGCCCGACCCCGAGAGCCACGAGGTGTTCGGGTCCGCTCCGATGAAGAGGAACAGGTGGCGGATCGGGCGGCGCGTCTCCTCGCCCGACGGGACGTGCCGCCAGCGGATCGCCTCCAGGACGCCGCCCCGCCCCTCGAGCGCGATCACCTCGGACTCGAGGAGCAGCTCGACGTTCGGCAGCCCCGCGAGACGATCCACCAGGTAGCGCGACATGGTCGCCTCGAGCCCCTTGCCGCGGACGAGCACCCGGACCCTGGCCACCTGGCTCGCGAGATAGACCGCGGCCTGGCCGGCGGAGTTGCCGGCGCCCACCAGCGCCACCTCCTGTCCCGCGCAGAGCCTCGCCTCGATGGGCGACGCCCAGTAATGGACGCCCGCCCCCTCGAAGCGCGCGAGCTCGTCGACGGCCAGGCGCCGGTACCGGGCGCCGCTCGCGACGACGACCGCGCGCGCCCGGACCCGCTCCCCGTCCGCCAGGACCACCTGGAACCGCGCCCCGCCCGCCCCGTCCCCGCGCTCGAGGCGCCTCACCTCGTCGGGGATCGCCATCTCGGCGCCGAACTTCTGCGCCTGGCTGAAGGCGCGGGCCATCAAGGGCAGCCCGCCGATGCCGGTGGGGAACCCGAGGTAGTTCTCGATCCGGGCCGACGCCCCCGCCTGCCCGCCGAACGCGCGGGAGTCGAGCACCAGGACGGACAGCCCCTCCGACGCGCCGTACACCGCCGCGGCCAGCCCCGCCGGGCCGGCGCCGACGATCGCGACGTCGTAGATCCGCGCCGGATCGATCGCGCGCACCAGCCCGAGGCAGCCGGCGAGCTCCGCCTCGCTCGGGTTCCTGAGGAGGCGGCCGTCGGGGCAGAGCACGACGGGCAGCTCCGTCGCGTCGACGTGGAAGCCCTCGACCAGGGTTCGCGCGCTCCCGTCGGCTCCGGGATCGAGCTGCCGGTGGGGGTGGCCGTTCCGCGTGAGGAAGCCGGTCAGGCGGAGCACGTCCGGGTGACCGGCCGGGCCGACGATCACCGGACCGCCGACCCCGCTCTCGAGCAGGCCGACGCGCCGCAGGATCAGCGCGCGCATGATCCGCTCGCCGAGCTCGGCCTCCGCCACCAGGACCTCGTGCAGCCGCTGCGAGGGGATGACCAGGGCGTCGACCGGCCGGGTCGCCCGCGCGTCCACGAGCGAGGGCTGACCGGAGAGCTGGGCGAGCTCGCCCAGGAAGGCCCCCGGACCGTGCGTGACGATCTGCTGCTCCCCCCCGAGCAGGCTGTGCTCGCTGAGGACGACCTCCCCGCCCACGATGACGAGCAGGCCCGGGCTGACCTCGCCGGTCGTCACCAGCCGCTCGCCGGCGCCGTAGGTGCGCCCTTCGCCGAAGCGCCGCAGCCGCTCGAGCTCCGCCGGGGCGAGCGTCGGGAACATCTGCCCGTAGCGGGTCTCGAAGGTCGAGCCTTTCTGCGAGGCCATCCGTCCGCCCTCTCGTCGAGCCTGGTGGGCGTGTAGGCGCGTGGGTCTGGCGATGGACGTTCCAGAAGGGGTTCAGGCCCACGCGAACCGCGGCCATCAGCCGCGCGCGCCCTCCGCGAGGTCGACCGCGGCGGTGTTGCCGCCGCTCACCACCACGCCCACCCGCTCGCCCGGGGCGGGGCGGTAGGCGCCGGCGAGCAGCCCCGCCAGCGCGGTCGCGCCGCCCGGCTCCGCCGCCACCCGGACCGCGTCCCAGAGCGCCCGCTGGGCCCGGACGATGTCGGCGTCGCCCACCAGGACCACCCGCTCCACGAAGGCCCGGACGATGGGGAAGACCAGCTCGCCCACGCGGCGCGGGGCCAGCGAGTCGGCCGCGATCCCCCCGGCGGGCGCGTCCACCGGCCGGCCGGCGCGCAGCGCCGCGGTGAGCGTGGGGGCGCCCTCGGGCTCGACCCCGACGATCCGCGTCCGGCCTCCGTACCAGGCGGCGATCCCGGCGATGAGCCCCCCGCCGCCGACCGCCACCAGCACCGTGTCCAGCCCGGGCGCCTGGGCGGAGAGCTCGAGCGCGAGCGTCCCCTGGCCGAGCAGGGTCTCCCGCTGGTCGAAGGCGTGGACCCGGAGCGCCCCCGACCGCGCCGCCCAGGCCTCGGACGCCTCGAACGCGTCGGCGTAGCGCTCCCCCACCACCTCGAGCGCCGCGCCGCAGGCCCGGATGCGCGCGGTCTTGGCGGGCGAGGCGACGCTCGGCACGTAGATCCGGGCCGGGATCCCGAGGCGCATGGCGGCGTAGGCCACCGCCGCGCCGTGGTTGCCGCCCGAGGCGGCCACCACGCCCGCGGCCGGGATCTCCCGGGTGAGGAGGTTGGCGAAGGCCCCGCGGGTCTTGAAGGAGCCGGCCCGCTGGAGCAGCTCGAGCTTGAGCACCAGCGGGGCGGCGGCGAGGCCGAGGTCCGCGGCGTCCAGCTCGACCACCGGGGTGGTGCGGACGTGCGGGCGGATGACGGCGTGGACCGCCTCGATCGCAGCCCGGTCGATCTCGACGCCCATCGAGCCTCCTGCCCGAAGCGGGACGCGCCCGCGGGGCGCGCGGCGCCCCCCTCTCCTAGCGGCCAGACCGGCGGGCTACCGGGCGAGGAGCAGGAACGCCCCGATCAGCGCGGCGGCGATCAGGACCGCCACCACCACCGTGCCCACGCCCCGGCGCCTGGGAGGCTCGAACCGCTCCACCCCCGGGCTCGCCAGCCGCGCCCGCCGCGTCGCCTCGACGTAGCGCCGCCCGGTGGAGGAGAGGGAGGGGAGCCGCTTGCCCTTCATGTGCTGCATCCTAGACCGGCGGGGCGCCGGACCGGGAGACGAGCGGAGGGCGGGGTCGACCGGCCGCGGCCGGGCGGCCCGACGGGAGCAGCGCGCGCTCGCCGGTGAAATTGCCCCCCTCGCCAGGACGGAATACAAGCCCGGCATGACGCTCCACACCGCGCTCGCCGTCTCCGCCCTGATCTTCTCGGTCATCCTCCTCTTCGCGGCCGCGGGCCGGATCCTGCCCACCATCGCCCTGATCGCGAGCGGGATCGAGGTCGCGCTCGCCCTCGGCTGGCTGCGCCTCTCGGTGAGCGGCCTCCCCCACCTGGGCGTGGGGCTGGCCCTGGCCATCGCCCTCCCTGGCCTGGTGGCCTGGTTCCGGGCCACCGCCAAGCCCGCCATCTCCGCGGCCGCCGTGGTCGCGTTCGTGGGGGTGCTCCAGGTGATCGTCCTCGCCCACTGGCTCTGAGCCCTCTCCGCCCCCGGGCGCTGTCAGGGGGTCCCGCTAGCCTCCCCGCTGCCGTCCCTCCCCGGGCGCCCGAGCCACGCTCGGCCGCCCGGCGGGGCCGGCGCGTCCGTCCGCACCGAGGAGGTCGAGGAAGATGGCCGTCAGGGTCATGGTGGCGCCCGCGATCGTGAAGGGCGAGCTGGAGAAGCCGGCGAAGGCCGTCCGGAGGAGGAAGGAGGGGGAGCCGCCCAAGCCGAAGCGGCGGCGCTCGTCGGTCTACGACGCCGAGGGCAACGAGGTGTTCATCACCCTCATGTGCCTCAAGTGCCACAAGATGCGGCCGCTCTCCCAGTTCGGCCTGCGCAAGATGGCCGACGGCGCGATCCGGAACCAGCCGTGGTGCCGGAGCTGCCGCTCGGGCACCTCCGCGAAGGCCGAGAAGGGGTCTGCAGAAAGCGTGGAGCCCACGGTTCTCGAGGGGGCCCCGCCCGAGCCGGCCCAGCCGGTCCCCCCGGAGCCGAAGCGGGCCGGGGGAGCGGTGGCCGCCGAGGTGGCCGCGGCGCTCGCCGCCGGTCGCGGCTGATCGAGGGCTCGCGGCCGCCGCACGGCCGAGCGCCTACCTGCGGCCACTTGCCGCACTCTTCACGGACACCGCTTCCGCGATCTCGGCGAGCGCTCGCTCGCGCTCGTGCTCCACCGTCGGAATCCGCCCGGCGCCACGCACCTAACCCCGGTTCCCACGGGAATGAACGTTCTTCACCTCGCGGACGCCCCGGCCGGGCGGATGGGAAAATAGACCTTCCGGCTCCATAACTTAGCCGCCGTTCCCGTTTGATCCGCGACCCGGCGCGCAGGTAGGATTCGTGCCCTCTGCGGCGACCCGCTCGCTTCCCCGAAGCCCAACCCACACGGTCGGAGTGTCCATGGCTGAGTCCAACCTCAAGCAGAAGCTGAAGCAGAAGATCGAGGCGTTCCGTCCCCGGATCCAGAAGCTGAACAAGGAGTTCGGGGAGGTCGTGATCGACAAGGTCAACATCGGCCAGGCGATCGGCGGCGCGCGCGACGTCCGGTGCCTGGTGACGGACATCTCCTACCTGGATCCCCAGGAAGGCATCCGCTTCCGCGGCAAGACCATCCCCGAGACCTTCGCGGCGCTCCCCAAGGTACCGGGCAAGGAGCAGCCCTACGTCGAGGGCTTCTTCTGGTTCCTCCTCACCGGCGAGATCCCGACCATGGCGGAGACGCTCGAGGTCGTGGAGGACTGGAAGCGCCGCGCCGTCGTCCCGCAGTACGTCTTCGACGTGCTCCGCGCCATGCCGCGCGACTCGCACCCGATGTCGATGTTCTCCACCGCCATCCTGGCGATGCAGCGCGAGTCGAAGTTCGCCCGGAAGTACGCCACCGGGACGATGAAGAAGAACGACATGTGGGAGCCGATGTACGAGGACTCGATGGACATCCTCGCCCGGCTGCCCGTGGTCGCCGCGTACATCTACCGGATGAAGTACAAGGGCGACACCTTCATCCCCGCCGACCCGAAGCTCGACTGGGGCGGGAACTTCGCCCACATGATGGGCGTTCCCGCGCCCTACGACGACGTGGCGCGCATGTACTTCATCCTCCACTCGGATCACGAGTCGGGGAACGTCTCCGCCCACACCACCCACCTGGTCGCCTCCGCGCTCTCCGACGCTTACCTCTCGCTCTCGGCCGGCATCAACGGCCTCGCCGGCCCGCTCCACGGCCTGGCGAACCAGGAGGTGCTCGGCTGGATCAAGGCGGCGATGAAGAAGCTCAACAACCAGGTGCCCAACAAGGAGCAGACCAAGCAGTTCCTCTGGGACACCCTCAACGCCGGCCAGGTCATCCCGGGCTACGGCCACGCCGTGCTCCGCAAGACCGACCCACGCTTCACCGCCCAGAACGAGTTCGCCCGCAAGCACATGCCGGACGACCCGCTCTTCCAGCTGGTGAACGTGATCTACGAGGTGGCCCCGGGAGTGCTCACCGAGCACGGGAAGACCAAGAACCCCTGGCCGAACGTGGACGCCCACTCGGGCGTCATCCAGGTGCACTACGGCGTCACCGAGGAGGACTTCTACACCGTCCTCTTCGGCGTCGGGCGCGCCCTGGGCGTGCTCGCCAACATCACCTGGGACCGCGGCCTCGGCTACGCCATCGAGCGGCCGAAGTCGGTGACCACCGAGATGCTGGAGAAGTGGGCGGCCGAGGGCGGGCGGAAGATCTAGCCCGCCTCGACGCGTCCGCAGAGAGGGAGGCCGCCCCGCCCCGGGGCGGCCTCTTTTCGTTCCCGAGCCGCGCTCACCGCTCGGGCAGCCGCGGCCAGGCGCGCGCTTCGTAGCCCTCCGGGCCCCGCAGGGGCCGGCCGGTCAGGGCACGGGGAGCTTCACCTCGGCGAGGAGGGCGGCGTACCGGGGATCGCCCCGGATCGACCGGAGCAGCGGGTCGTACTTCACGTACCGGAGCCCGGCGTCCCGGTCGACGCGCGCCTGCTCCAGCGCGGCCAGGGCCCCCCCGGCGTCGCCTCGCCAGGCCCGCACCTCCGCGACCTGGTAGGCCGCGCTGTGCCCGTACTCCTGCTCGAGACGAGCGGCGGCCGCCCGGGACTCGTCCTCCCGGCCGAGGTCGTGCAGCGCCAGGGCCACCATGGTGAGGCGGAGCCACTCCAGCGGCTCGTGCTCGAAGGCGGCCAGCACCGCCGCCGGGTGGCCTTCGAGGAGGTCGGTGAAGGCCAGCTCGCGCCGGCAGAGGAGGTGGCCGGGGACGATCTGCAGCCCGCGCTCCAGGGTGGCGCGGGCGCCGGCCAGGTCGCCCTTGGCGTTCTGGTAGCCGCCCAGGTACCGCCAGGCGATCCCGTCGAGCGGGTCGAGCTCGGTCGCCCGCCGGGTGAGGGCGATCGCCTCGTCGAGGCGCCCCAGCACCGCCAGGAGGTGGCCGTAGAACACCTGGATCTGCGCGTCCCCGGGGCGGAGCGCCCGGGCCCGCTCCAGGTCGTCGCGCGCGCCCTCCCAGTTCCACCCGCCCCCGCCCAGGGTCCGGATGTAGCCGCGCGCCGCCCGGGCCTCGGGGAGATCGGGGGCGAGCGCGATCGCCCGCTCCGCTGCGGCGACGGCCGTCGCCTCTCTCGGGTCCTGCCTCCAGCGCTCGCCGTCGGGCCCCTTCGTCTCGAGGCTGCCGAGGATGAAGAGGGCGTTGCCCAGGCCGGCGTGGGCGGCGGCGTAGGACGGGTCCGCCCGGATCGCCTCCCCGTAGGCCTGGACGGCGAGCCGGTAGCTCTCGATGGTCCCCATCTCCTCGAGGTGGCGTCCGAGGAGGTACTGGGCGTAGGCCTCCGGGCTGGCCGGGCGGGAAGGGGGACCCGGCCCCTGCCCGGTGGCGAGCCGCACGCGCAGCGCCGCCACGACCGCGCGCGCGATCTCCTCCTGCACCGCGAACACGTCGTCGAGACGGCGGTCGTAGGTCTCCGACCAGAGGTCGTAGCCGTCGGAGGCGCTCACGAGCTGGGCCGCGATGCGGACCCGGTCGCCGGACTTGCGCACGCTCCCCTCCAGGACCGCCGCCACGTTGAGCTCCCGGCCGATGCTGGACACCTTGACGTTCCTGCCCTTGAAGGAGAAGGCGGAGGTGCGCCCCGCCACCTTGAGCCCGTCCACCTGGGCGAGCGCGTTCAGGATCTCCTCGGCGATGCCGTCGGAGAGGTACTCCTGGTCGTGCCCCGGGCTCATGTCCGCGAAGGGCAGCACCGCCACCGACGGCCCCGCCGCCGCCCGCCCCCCGCGCAGGAGGAAGTGCCAGGTCACCCCCGGCGCCGCCGCCAGCAGCCCGAGCCCGACCAGCGTCCCCCACAGCCGCCAGCCCCGCGGCAGCCCCGCCCCCCTCCCCTCCGCCGCCTCCGGCGTCCGCGTCACCCCCCGCGCCGTCAGGTCGAACGCCCAGGCCAGCCCCACCGCCACCGGGAACCCCAGCCCCAGCCCCACCACCACCGCCGACAGGATCCCCTCCGGCAGCCGCGCCGCCGCCACCGCCTGGTCCACCGCCCGCAGCACGATCAGCGTGCCGATCCCGTAGCCGACCAGCACGCGGAACACCCGCCGCCGGCGCAGCTCCTCGACCCAGCCCTGGAGATCCACCCCCTCAGTCTGTACGGAGACCGCTCGAACGGGCGCGGCCCCGATCAGGGCGCCTCGCCTGGCCCGGGCGGCCCTCGCTCAGCGCGCCGCTGGGACGGCGGAGAGCGACGGGACCTCAGGGGCGGGCGCGGCGGGGGCGAGCGCCTGTCCCGAGAGGGCCGCGTCGAGCCGGGCGCGCTGCTCCTCGAAGCCCGTTCGCTGGCCGGCGTCGAGGGCCACCCGCCGGGTGGGCTGGACCTCGAAGGGATCGAGGATCTGGCCCTCCGGCGACTCGAGCTGGTAGTGGAGGTGAGGCGCGAAGGAGTGGCCGCTGTTCCCGGAGAGCGCGATCCGCTCGCCCTTGTGGACCGTCCGCCCCACCGCCATCTCCTTGGGGAGCACCTCGAGGTGGAGGAAGATCGCGTGCCGGCCGGAGGCCAGGTCGCGCACGTCGAGGCAGTTCCCGTTCCCGGCGAAGTTCCAGTTCCGCCGCTCGATCACCCCGTCGAAGGTGGCGAAGACCGGCGTGCCGGCCGGCGTGCGGAAGTCGACGCCCTTGTGGCGGCGCCCGTCGCGCAGGAGCGAGGTCACCTGGTCGTAGTCGGGGAGGGGCGCGTCGACCAGCCGGAGCTCGAGCTCGGAGGCGTCGGAGCGGTAGTAGCGGGCCCAGCGCGCCCCGGAGGGCTGGAACCGGTAGGCGGCGAAGGTCCGGCCCAGCTTCTGCGAGGCGAAGCGGACCGCCTCCACCACCGGCTCGGCCGAGGGGGCGAGGCCCGGGGCCGCCTCGCCCGGCGGCGAGTAGAGGATCTCGACCCGGTCCCCGCGACGCCCGTCGCGCGCCACCTGCAGCTCCCAGACGAGCAGGCGGTTCACCACCTGCGTGAGCTGCTCCGCCATCCCCCGGTCCGCCGGCGGCATCGCCGCGGTGATCGCCTCCTCGAGCGGTCCGGAGAGCGCGGTCGCGATCCGGCGCGGGCCCGCGGCGGCGGGGGCGGCCGGCGCTGCCGCCGGGGCCGGGGCGGCAGGAGCGGGGGCTTCCCCGGGCGTCCCCAGGGCCGCGCCGATCGGGGCGGGCGGGGCGCCCGGCGCGGGGACGGCGGCGAGCGCCGGAGCGGCGGGCTCCGCCGGCGCCGGGGCGGCCGAGCCCGGGTCGGTGCGGGCCGGCGCGGACGGGGCGCCGCGCGATGCGGTCACGGCGAGCCGGCCGCCCGGAGCGGTCCAGCGCCCGGTCAGGAACCCGGCCGCGCCCACGACGGCGAGGGCGAGGAGCAGGCCGAGACGGCGGGGGTTTCGCGAGGGTTGCCGGCCCGGGCGCGCGGGGGGCGGATCGAGGGAGAGGCTGACCATGGGGAGCGCTCCGGGTGGGCTCGTCGTGGAACGCCCGAGGCTAACCCCTTGTTCCGGCGAGGTGGCGACGCCCCTCGGGTTGACCCCTCGAGGTTCCCGAGCAGGCTCCCGCCGCCGCTCAGAAGGAGAACCGCTCCACCACGCCGGCGCTCCACTCGAGGATCGTCGGCCAGCCCACCACGGCGTCGAGCGCTCGCTCGGCCGCCTCCAGGGGGACCTTCTGCTCGACCAGGCTGGCGCTGCAGGCCACCAGCCGGCAGCCGCCGTCCCGCCGCGCCCGGTGGAGGAGCCCGCCTGGCTCGTCGGGCGCGTCCCCGTGCGCCTCCACCAAGGCGGGCACCGCCGGGCCGAAGAGGAAGACGTCCACCCGCGCCCCCAGAGCGACGGCGGCGAGCGCGCACGACCCGGCGAGACGGAGGGAGCCCTCGTCGGCGTGCGAGAGGAAGACGACGGCGCGGCGCTCGGCCATCGCCCCGTTTTACGCGAGACGGGGCGCCTCTGCTATAAGACGGCCCGCATGACGGACGAGAAGAAGCCGGAGTCCCCGGGCCCGGTGGTGATCCGCAGGGGCCACGTGAAGCCCCCCGCGCCCGGCGAGAAGATCGAGGCGCCGGTCGAGGAGCGGCTCGAGCAGCCGGAGCGCTCCGCGGCGCCCGCGCCCCGGGAGGACCGGCGCCCGCTCTGGCAGCGGGTGGCGGAGGAGAAGGGCGCCCGCCCGGCCGGCGGCGCGCCCGGGCCGCGCCCGGGTCCCGGCGGCCGCGGGCCGCGCCCGGGCGGTCCCCGAGGGCCGCGCGGCCCCCGCCCCGAGCGGCCCCCTCGCGGCGAGCGTCCGGAGCGCCGCCGGGAAGAGAGCGCCGCCCCCGGGCCCACCCTCCCCCGGGGCGAGCCACCCCCTGCGCCCGAGCTGGCGGCGCCCGACGAGGGCTCCTTCGCGGACCTCCTGGCGACCTCGGAGGCCGCCCCGCGCCGCCGGTTCCAGGTGGGCGAGAAGGTGGCAGGGAAGATCATCCAGGTCGGCGAGGACGTCGCCTTCCTCGAGCTCGGCTCGGGCGTGGCCGAGGCCATGATCGAGACGGTCGAGCTCAAGGACGAGGAGGGGAACCTCGTCGCCCGCGTGGGGGACATCGTGGACGCGGTGGTGGTGAAGGCCACCGACCGCGGGGTGATCGTCTCGAAGGGCCACGGCCGCGCCACCCGCGACCACGCCCGCGAGGCGGTCATCGAGGCGGCCCACACCGGCCTGCCGGTCGAGGGCGTGGTGAAGGGCGTCAACAAGGGCGGGCTCGAGGTGGAGGTCCACGGGGTCCGCGCCTTCTGCCCGGTCTCCCAGATCGACGTCCGCTTCGTGGGGGACCCGGCGAGCTTCGTCGGGCAGAAGCTCCTGTTCAAGGTGACCAAGGCCGACCAGCGCGACGCGGTCCTCTCCCGCCGCGCCCTCCTCGAGGAGGAGCGGGCGACGAAGGCGCGGGCCACCCGCGAGCGGCTCGCGCCCGGCGCGGTCTTCGAGGGCGTGGTCACGAGCGTCCAGGACTACGGCGCCTTCGTCGACCTGGGCGGGATCGAGGGGCTGGTCCACGTCTCCGAGCTCTCCTGGGACCGGGTGTCGAGGCCCCAGGACCTGCTCGCGGCGGGCGACGCGGTGCAGGTGCAGGTGCTGCGCATCGACGAGGACCCGAAGAAGGGGGAGCGCATCGCCCTGTCGGTGAAGGCGCTCGCTCCGAGACCCGAGCCGGCCGCCCCGGCCGGAGGGGCGGCCCGGCCCGAGCGGCCCGCCCCCCCCCCGCCCCCGCCGCCCCGGGTCGGCGACGTGGTCCAGGCCAGCGTCGACAAGATCGAGAGCTTCGGGATCTTCGTCCGGTTCGCGGGCGGGCGCGGGCTCGTCCCGGCGAGCGAGACCGGCACGCCGCGCGGCGCCGACCTCCGCCGGGCCTTCAAGGTGGGCGACGCCTTCCCTGCCCTGGTGAGCGCGATCGACGAGCAGGGCCGGATCCGGCTCTCGAAGACCGAGGCCGAGCAGGCCGCCGAGCGGGCCGAGGCGCAGGCGTACCTCCAGTCCGCCTCGCCGCGCCCCGCGGGCAAGGGCTTCGGGACGCTCGGGGATCTGCTGCGCGCCAAGCTGGAGAAGAAGTCCTAGGGTCCGGCCCCGTGGGCCGCCCCGACCCGGGTCCCGGCCGCCTCACCTCCGCGGCGTCGTTTCGGCCGCCCGGACCGGGAGCGGGCGCGGTCTGGCCCGTGCAATGACCCGCCGGACGATGGACGGGCCGCTGCTCGCCGAGGACGTTCGCCGCCACCGGCGTACGGTCGCGCTGCTGGGCGCGACCCTGCTCACGCCCTTCTTCGCCCTGGACGCGTACGCACCGCCCGGGTTTCGCGGCTGGCTCGTCCTGGTGCGCGCCGGCTGGATCGCCTCCCTCCTCCTCGGCGCCCGGCTGCTCCGCCCCGGCTCCCGCGCCGGCGAGCGGCTCCCCGAGGTGCTGCTCGCCGGCAGCTCCACGCTCGCCACCCTGGCGGTCGTGGGGCTCACCGGAGGGACGACGAGCGGCTTCTTCGGCTTCCTCTTCGCCCTCCCCTTCTGCCTCGCCCTGCTCCTCCCCGGCGGCGTCCTCGCGGCGGCCCTGGCGGCGGCCGGGACCCTGGGCGGCGGCACCGCGTACCTCGTCGCCGCCGGGACCCCGGCCGTCGAGCTGGCCCGCTGGCTGGCGACCGCGACGGTGGTCTCGATCCTGGCGGCCTACTCCACCCGGGCCAGCCGGACCGCCCTCCGCCGCCGGATCGAGGCGGAGCGCGCCCGGGCCGAGCTGGCCGAGCGGCTGGTGGAGAGCTCGGCCCGGCTGGAGGCCGCCGAGCGGCTGGCGCTGGCCGGGCGGCTCGCCGCCGGGGTGGCCCACGAGGTGAACAACCCGCTCGCCTACGCCAAGACCAACCTCCAGTGGATCCGGCACCGCCTCCAGGAGGCACCCGTCGAGCGGGGCGACGCCGAGCTCGACGAGGCGATCTCCGAGACCCAGGTCGGCCTGCAGCGGATCGCGCGGATCGCCGCCGACCTCCGGCTCTTCTCGCGGGCGCCGCCCGAGGATCCCTGCGGCTCCGACCTCGCCGGCTCGGCGGCCGAGGCGCAGCGCATCGCCACCGTGCGGGGGAAGGCCGGCATCGCCGTCCTCCTCGAGGTGCCGGCCGGCCTGCCGGAGGCCCGCATCTGCCGCGGCCGGCTGGTCCAGGTGCTGGTCAACCTGATCGTGAACGCCGCCGACGCCGTCGCCGAGGCCCGGCCCGGAGGGCCGGGGCGGATCGCGGTCCGGGCGGAGCGGAGCGGCGACCGGCTGCTGGTGGCGGTGGAGGACGACGGCCCGGGCTTCCCCGAGGCGCACCTCGCCCGCGCCTTCGAGCCGTTCCTCACCACCAAGGCGCCCGGCCGCGGCACGGGCCTGGGCCTGGCGCTCGCCCACGAGTACGTGACGCGGGCCGGCGGGCGCATCGCCCTCGGGAACCGCCAGCCCGGCGGGGCCAGGGTGACGCTCGAGCTGCCGATCTCCACCGGGCAGCGGGGGCGCTGTCAGGTCTGCGAGTACGGGACCGCGAGCGCGGGGACCGGCCGGCCCGGAGCGCTCCCCGCCGCCGGGTGAGCGGCCGCCCCTGCGGCGGTGGGCCTGCCGCGCCGGCCTCGCCGAAATCGGGGCTCGACGTGTATGTGCGCGTGCGCTAGTTTGTCACCCCCGCTGGCGCGCACCACCGGACCCCTTCCCCCGTTCCCCAAGACGAGGAACCGACGGATGCCGACCTCCTCCGATCGCCCCACGAAGAACCCCCACCTCCTCGCCTGGGTCGAGGAGATGGCCAAGCTCTGCAAGCCCGATCGCGTGTACTGGTGCGACGGCTCCGAGGCCGAGCAGAAGCGGCTCACGGAGGAGGCGGTCGCCTCCAAGGTCCTCATCCCGCTCGACCAGAAGAAGTGGCCCGGCTGCTACTACCACCACTCGAACCCGAGCGACGTGGCGCGCGTCGAGCACCTCACCTTCATCTGCACGCCCACCAAGGAGCAGGCCGGCCCGACCAACAACTGGATGGATCCCAAGGAGGCCTACCGGAAGCTCGGCGCCCTCTACGACGGGTCGATGAAGGGCCGGACCCTGTACGTGGTCCCCTACGTGATGGGCCCCGCCTCCTCGCCCTTCGCCAAGGTGGGCATCGAGCTCACCGACTCCGTCTACGTGGCCCTCAACATGGGGATCATGGCGCGGATGGGGAAGGTGGCGCTCGATCGGCTCGGCCCCTCCTCGAACGAGTTCAACCGCGGGCTCCACTCGGTGGCCGACTGCAACGCGGAGCGGCGGTTCATCTGCCACTTCCCCCAGGACAACACCATCTGGTCGATCGGCTCCGGCTACGGCGGCAACGCCCTGCTGGGCAAGAAGTGCCTCGCCCTCCGCATCGCCAGCTACCTGGCGAAGAACGAGGGCTGGCTGGCGGAGCACATGCTCATCCTCGAGGCGGAGAGCCCGACGGGCGAGAAGCAGTACGTCGCCGCGGCGTTCCCCTCCGCCTGCGGGAAGACCAACTTCGCGATGATGATCCCGCCGCCCGCCTTCAAGGGCTGGAAGGTCCGCACCGTGGGCGACGACATCGCCTGGATGCGGGTGGGCGAGGACGGGCGGCTCTGGGCGGTGAACCCGGAGAACGGCTACTTCGGCGTCGCCCCGGGGACCAACCGGAAGACCAACCCCAACGCGATGGACTCCGTCCGCAAGGACACCCTCTTCACCAACGTCGCCCGGACGGCCGACGGCGACATCTGGTGGGAGGGCTGGGACACCGAGGCCCCGGCCGAGCTGATCGACTGGAAGGGCCAGCCCTGGAAGAAGGGGTCGGCGGAGAAGGCCGCCCACCCGAACAGCCGGTTCACCGCCCCGGCGAGGAACAACCCGGCCCTCTCCCCCTCGGTCGACGATCCCAGGGGAGTGCCCATCTCCGCCCTGATCTTCGGCGGCCGCCGCTCCACCACCGTCCCGCTGGTCCTCGAGGCCTTCAACTGGACCCACGGCGTCTACCTGGGCGCGACCATGGGCTCGGAGACCACCGCGGCCGCCACCGGCCAGGTGGGCGTGGTCCGCCGCGACCCGATGGCGATGCTGCCCTTCTGCGGCTACGACGCCGGCAGCTACCTCCAGCACTGGCTGGAGATGCAGTCGCGGATCCCGAACCCGCCCAGGGTCTACCTGGTGAACTGGTTCCGGAAGGGCGCCGACGGCAAGTTCCTCTGGCCGGGCTACGGCGACAACATGCGCGTCCTCAAGTGGATGCTGGATCGCGCCGCCGGGCGGGCGGGGGCGCAGGAGACGCTCCTCGGCTACACGCCGCGCCCGGGCGACCTGGAGCTGGAGGGGCTCGCCGCCTCGCGCGAGGCGGTGGCCGCCGCCACCCACATCGACCTCGGCGAGTGGGAGCAGGAGCTCGAGTCGCAGGCGGAGTGGTTCGACAAGCTGGGGAAGACCCTCCCCCGCCCGCTCGCCCTGCAGCGCGAGCTCCTCCTCGACCGGGTGAAGACCGCGCGCAAGGTGAAGTAGGGCGGCCTGGCCTCGCGAGGGCGCCGGCGGACGACGGTCCGCGCGATGCCCGCCGGTTGGATCCTCGCCATGTGCACCCTCGCCGTCGCCTTCCAGGCCGACCGCCGATGGCCGGTCGTCGCCGCCGCCAACCGCGACGAGCGGCTGGGGCGGGCCGCGGAGGGCTGGGCGCTCCGCGAGACACCGGGCGGCGTCCGCTACGCCGCGCCGCGCGACCTCTCCGCCGGCGGCACCTGGATGGGCGTCTCGGCCCATGGGGTCCTCGCCGGCCTGACCAACTACCACGCCCCATTCTCCTGGTACCCCGACCCGGACCGGCGCTCGCGGGGCGAGCTCGTCCCGCTCGCGCTCGCGGCGGCGGACGCGGCCGCGGCGCGCGCCGCGCTGACCGCGCTCGACCCGGCCGCCTGGAACCCCTTCCACCTGCTGGTGGCCGACGCCCGGGAGGCCTTCCTCTGGTGGTCCGACGGCGAGCGGAGCGGGCTCGAGCCGCTCGCCCCCGGCCTCCACGTGGTCACCGAGCGCTCGCGCGACGGGCGCTGCCCGCGCGGCGAGCTGGTCCGCGCCCGCTGGCCGGTGGACCCGGCGGTGGCCCGGCTCCGCGAGCTCCTCTCCCTCCACGCCGAGCCGGCCACCTGCGTCCACGGGGATCCGCTCTACGGCACCCGCTCCTCGGCCATCGTGCGGCTCGCCCCCTCCCTGGCCGCCTCCGAGCTCCACGTCGCCGACGCCCGCCCCTGCCTCGCCCCGCACGAGGACCGGTCCGCCCTCCTGGCGGCGCTGGCGCGGGCGGGTTGACGGCGCGCCGGCCGGCGGCCATGTAGAGGCCACCATGGGACTCCTCGACCGCATCTCCTTCCGCCCGCAGACCGCCGAGCCGCCGGAGGCGATCGACCTCTCCCCGGAGGGCGACGTCCGGATCCTCTGGCCGGGCGGGCCGGAGGTCACGATCCCGGCGCGTCGCCTGCGGGAGCTCTGCCCCTGCGCCGGCTGCGTCGAGGAGGGGACGGGCAAGCCGCTCCTCGATCCCGCCACCCTCCCCTCGGACGTCCGGCCGCTCGAGGTCCATCCGGTCGGGAGCTACGCGGTCCAGTTCCAGTGGTCCGACGGCCACTCCACCGGGATCTACACCTGGGAGACGCTGCGGGCGGCCTCGGGCCTGCGCTGATCGGCTAGAGCAGGCTGCGCGCCGGCGCCGAGATGGGCGTGTGCCGGTTCACCGCCGGCCCGTGCCCCTCGCGCGTGCTGCCGAACTTGAGCGAGCGCGGATCGCCGTCGCCGCCCCGGAGGGCGTGGACCAGGAGCTTCACGGTGTTCCCGTCGGCGTGCCCGGTGAGGACCTCGGCCACCAGCACGTCGGCCGCCCCCCGCGCGTCGAAGGCCCCCGAGCGGAACGGGCGCGGCTGGGTGAGGGCGGCGAAGGCGCTCGCCACCGCCACCACCTCGACGGCTCGCGAGGGCGGGCTCGCCAGGCCGGGGTAACCCTGGCCGCAGCGCCAGTGGTGGCTGCGGGCGGCCGCCACCGCCGGGTGGGGACCGAGCACCACCGCCAGGTGGTAGGCGCCCATGAGCGGGTGAGCGGCGATCCGGTGGGCCGCCTGCTCCCCGAGCCGCTCGTCGTGGCCGAGCAGCGCCCGGGGGAGGTGGCGCATCCCGAGGTCGTGGAGGAGCGCGGCGGCGGCCAGCTCGGGCAGGGCCCGGGCCCACCCCACCGCGGCGAGCAGCATCCGGACGGCGATCGCCGCGGTGGAGAAGGCGTGGCGGCAGAGGCGGGGCGCGTCCCGGCGGAGCGCCTGCAGCTCCTCCACCAGCGCCTCCGGCAGGGCGGCGTCGAGCAGCGCGCGCTCCACCGCCGGGCGCGCGCCGTTCCGCTTGAAGAGGGCGGCGTGCGAGGGGTCCTCCAGCGCCACGTCGACGTCCCCGGCCAGGGGCGTCTCCGCCAGGCGCCGCCGGGGCAGCGGGGAGGCGTGGCGCGCCGCCTCGGCGATCGCCTCGGGCGAGATCACGAGCCCGCGCCGGCCGATGACCGCGCCGCGGCAGTCGATCAGATCCTCGTCGAGGGTCAGCCGGTCGAACATGACCTGCCCACGAGGCTAGCAGAGCGCGCGCGAGGATCGGGAGGCAGGCCCCAAGGAGAGGCGGCGGCCCCCTGCCGAGGCACACGGCCGGCGGGTCCCTTCTCCCGGCGACCCCCCGGCGCCGGCCGGTCAGCGGCGGCGGCCGCGCGCCAGGGCGCGGTCCATCTCGCGCCGGGACTCCCGCTCGGCGATGGCGTCGCGCCGGTCCTCGTGGGCCCTCCCCCGCGCCAGCCCCAGCTCCACCTTGGCCCAGCCCTCCTTGAAGTAGACGCGGAGCGGCACGAGCGTGTAGCCGCGCTGCTCCACCTTCCCGCGGATCCGGTCGATCTCCGCCCGCTTCATGAGGAGCTTCCGGTCGCGCAGGGGGGCGTGGCCGAAGTGGGCCGCCTGCTTGTACTCGCCGATCCGGCAGTTGAGGAGGAAGAGCTCCTCCCCTCGCGGCTGGGCGTAGGCGTCCGAGAGGTTCACGTTCCCTTCCCGGAGCGACTTCACCTCGCTCCCGGTGAGGGCGATCCCCGCCTCCCAGGCGTCCTCGATGGCGTAGTCGAAGCGGGCGCGGCGGTTGGTCGCCACCACCTTCACGCCCTCCTCGGCCCGCTTCCCTCCGCCCGGCTTCCCCTTCATGGCAGCCGGGCGTTGTCGATGAGCCGCGTCTTGCCCACGAACGCGGCGAGGAGCATCACGCTCCCGGGCTCCGCCCGGGCCACCGGGGCGAGCGAGTCGGGGTGGACCAGCTCGACGTAGTCCACCCGCGCGCCGGCGGCGCCCAGCCGCTCCCGGGCCCGGGCCCGCAGGGCGGCCGCGTCCCGCTCCCCGCCCCGGACCGCCTCCGCCGCCTCGCGGAGCGAGGCGGAGAGGGCGAGGGCGCGGCCCCGCTCCTCGGCGGAGAGGTAGGCGTTGCGGGAGGAGAGCGCCAGCCCGTCCCGGTCCCGGACGATGGGCATGCCCGCGATCTCCACCCCGAGGGCGAGGTCGCGGACCATGGCGCGGATCACCGCCAGCTGCTGGTAGTCCTTCTCCCCGAAGAGCGCCACGTGGGGCCGGGTCAGGGCGAGCAGCTTCGCCACCACGGTCGCCACCCCGCGGAAGTGGCCCGGGCGCGAGGCCCCGCAGAGCCCCTGCGAGGTCCGCTCCACCGTCACCCAGGTCTCGTGGCCGGGGGCGAACATGGCGGCCGGATCCGCGGGGGCGAGCACCCGGTCGATCCCCGCGGCGGCGCACTTGGCCAGGTCCCCCTCCAGGTCGCGGGGGTAGCGGGCCAGGTCCTCGGTCGGGGCGAACTGGGTCGGGTTGACGAAGATCGAGGCCAGGGCGAGCCCGGGCCGGCCGCCCTCGTCGGCGCGCCGGCGCGCCTCGCGCAGGAGCGAGAGGTGGCCCTCGTGGAGGAAGCCCATGGTGGGGACGAGGGTGATCCGCGTCCCCTGGTCGCGGGCGGCGAAGGCGCGCGCCTGCCAGGCGGCGGGGTCGGTGACGAGCTCCGGGGTCTTCACGTTAGATGGGGGCGCCCATCGCGTCGGGCGGCTCCTCCGGCTCGTTCTCCGTCCGCGGGACCGGCACCAGCCGGACGGCGCTCGAGTGGAAGCTGTGGGCGTCGTCGGGGAAGGCGCGCGCCTTCACCTCGGCCACGTAGGAGGAGACGGCGCCGGTGGCCGCCTCGCCCAGCTCGGCGAACCGCTTCACGAACTTGGGGGTGAAGCTGGGATCGAGGCCGAGCAGGTCGTTCAGCACCAGCACCTGGCCGTCGCAGCTCGGGCCGGCGCCGATCCCGATGGTCGGGATCCGGAGCTGCCCGGTGATCACCCGGGCGAGCTCGGCCGGGATGCACTCGAGCACCACCGCGTAGCAGCCCGCCGCCTCCAGCGCCCGCGCGTCGCGGAGGAGCTGCTGGGCCCTCTCCGAGTCCTTCCCTTGCACGACGTAGCCGCCCAGCCGGTGGACCGCCTGCGGGGTGAGGCCGAGGTGGCCCATCACCGGCACCCCGGCCCGGACGATCCGCCGGATCACCTCGGTGAACTCCCCGCCGCCCTCGAGCTTCACCGCCTCGACCGCCCCCTCGGCCACCAGCCGGACCGCGGCCTTCACCGCCTCGTCGGCGCCGGCGTGGTAGCTGCCGAACGGCATGTCGCCCACCAGGTGGGCGCGCCCGTCCCCCCGGCCCAGGCCGCGGCGGACGCAGGCGCAGTGGTAGACCATCTGGTCGAGCGTCACCGGGAGGGTGGAGTCGTGCCCCTGGATCACCATCCCGAGGGAGTCGCCCACCAGGACCACGTCCGCCCCGGCGGCCGCCACCAGGCGGGCGGCGGTGGCGTCGTAGGCGGTGACGGCGGCGATCTTCTCGCCGGCGTCCTTCATCCGGCGGAGCTCGTGGACGGTGACGTGCTTCCTCGGCGTGGGGACCTGCGACGACATGGAAACCTCCGGTGTAGGCCCCGGGGAGGGGTCCTGCCCATTGGTGGTGTCCTTCACTCTAATACGACCGTGTCCCGAGCGGAACGTAGTGCTGCGTCCCCTTGCGATGCTTGCGGATCACCGCGAGCAGCGCCTCGAGGTCCTCGGGGTTCGACTCGATGTCGATGTCGCTGGTGTTGACCACCAGGAGCGGCGTCTCGTCGTAGTGGAAGAAGTAGTCGTTGTAGGCGCCGGCGAGCGCCTCGAGGTAGGCGGGGTCCATCCCCCGCTCGTGGTCGCGCCCGCGCTTGCGGATCCGGGAGAGGAGCACGTCGGTCCGGGCCTGGAGGTAGACCACCAGGTCGGGCCGGACCACGCGCGGGCCGAGCAGCTCGTAGACCTGCTGGTAGAGCGCCAGCTCCGCGGGAGGGAGGTTGAGCGCCGCGAAGATCCGGTCCTTGGCGAAGAGGTAGTCGGCGACCGTCGAGCGGGTGAAGAGGTCCTGCTGGAAGAGGGCCTGCTGCTGCTGGAAGCGCGAGAGCAGGAAGAAGAGCTGGGCCTGGAAGGCGTGCTTCTTCCGGTTGGCGTAGAAGTCGGCGAGGAACGGGTTCTCGTCCGCCTGCTCGAGCACCAGGCGGGCGGACAGCCGATCGGCCAGGACCTGCGCGAGGGTGGTCTTGCCCGCGCCGATCGGGCCTTCGACGGCGATGTAGCGGGGGCGCTCCATTCCGGATCGGGCGGCGAGCGCGCGAGAGTGCCACGGGCCGGGACCGGTCGCAAGGCGACGGGGCCGGGGCGGGCACGCGGTCCCGACCGTGACAGATCGATCGTGGTTACCCTGATCCGGGGATCACAGTTTTCTTGACCCTGCATGCAGCGTCACGTATCGTCGCCCAAGCTTTTCGACGCGCGGAGCATCGGGAGGTCGGGCGATGGGCAGCAAGGTCGCGGTGGGGCAGAAGGCCGTGGCAGCGGCCCGGCGAGCGGAGCAGGCGGACGTCGATCCCGCCTTCCAGCGCGCCATCCTGAAGATCGCGATCGAGCTGAAGAAGCCCAACGCGCCGAGCTACGACGCGATCGTGGCGGCGGCGATCCGGTCGATGAAGCTCGACCCGGTCGGCTTCCGGCGGTACCTCGGCGAGAACGGAGCGCGGAACATGAGCCTCCTCCTCGCCACCGCGCGTACCGGCGGCCTCTAGGACGCCGGCAGCAGGGTTCACGGGCGCCCGTTCGACTGGTGGGTGGGTCGGGGCAGAGGGCGGCAGGCTTCGGATGGGCGCCCGTGATCGTTTCCACCCCGGCGCGCCCGCCCTGCGCCCTCAGCCGAGCGCGCGCTCCAGCGCGGCCCACTCCGCGAGGACGAGCGTCTCCCCCCGCCGCCCCGGGTCCACGCCCGCCGCCGCCATCGCCACCTCGAGCCGCGATCGGTCCGCGATCCGGGCCGCCTCGAGCGCGTTCCGGAGCGTCTTCCGGCGCTGCCCGAAGCCGGCCTTCACCAGACGGCGGAAGCGGGACGGGTCCCGCACCGGGTCGGCGGGCGGACGGAAGGCGGCGCGGAGCACGGCGCTCTCCACCTTGGGCGGCGGCCAGAAGGCGCCCGGACGGACGATCCGCTCCACCGACACGTCCGCCTCCCGCTGCAGCAGGACCGAGAGCACCCCCCAGTCCCGGCTGCCCGGCGCCGCCGCCAGCCGCTCCGCCACCTCGCGCTGGAGGAGGAAGACCGCCCGGGCGACGTGGCCGACCTGGTCGAGGAGCGAGAAGAGGATGGGGCTGGTGAGGTGATAGGGCAGGTTCCCGGCCACGGCCAGGCGGGGAGGCCCGCCGCCCGGGGCCGGGGCGCCGAACCGGGCGGCCAGGTCGGCGAGGTCGAGCCGCGCGGCGTCCGCCTCGAGGAGCACGATCCGGTCCCCGAGCTCGCCGCGGAGGACCCGGACCATGTCGCGGTCGCGCTCCACCGCCACCACCCGCGCCCCGCGCGAGAGGAGCCGGGCGGTGAGGTGGCCGAGCCCCGCCCCGAGCTCGAGGACGGTCTCGCCCGCCGCCGGGGCGACGAGCCGGGCGATGTCGTCGAGCACGGCCTCGTCGCCGAGGAAGTTCTGGCCCCAGCTCCTCTTCGCCCGGAGGTCGTAGCGATCGAGCAGGGCGCGCGGGCTCGGGTGGCGGTCGGCCATGGCCGGGTTCTACCATCCGGGCGGCACCGCAGGCCGCCCTCGGTCACCGCGGGGTCGGCCCCTTCCGGACCGCGAGTCCGCCGGCGGCCGGCCTTAGCGTCCGAGTTCCATGACCCCTCGCCTCCTCCTCCCGCTGGCCGCCTCGCTCCCCCTCGCCCTCGCCTCCCCGCTCGCCACCGCGGCCGCCAGCCCGGCCGGCAAGGCGGTGCTCCGGAACGCGGAGGGCAAGGAGGTCGGCTCCGCCGCCCTCACCTCGGCCAAGGGGGGCGTGAAGATCCAGGTGAAGGTGGCCGGCCTGACGCCGGGCAAGCACGGCATCCACGTCCACGCGGTGGGGAAGTGCGAGCCTCCGGACTTCAAGTCGGCGGGCGGCCACCTCAACCCGGCCGGCAAGAAGCACGGGCTGCACAGCCCGGAGGGCGCTCACGCCGGGGACCTGCCCAACCTCTCGGTGGGCAAGGACGGCACGGGGAAGGGGACGTTCACCGCCAAGGGCGCCACGCTGGGCGAGGGCCCGGGCTCGCTCTTCGGGCCGGAGGGCGCCTCGCTGGTCGTGCACGCCGATCCCGACGACGAGAAGACCGACCCCGCCGGCAACTCGGGGGCCCGCATCGCCTGCGGGGTCATCGAGAGGAAGTAGAGGAGGTCGCCGCCGGGCCGGGCTCGACGAGCGGGCCGCGGTCCCGGCGCCGGCGGCGCGGCGGGGTGATCGCCGCCCAGATCACCAGGATCCCGACCACGATGTCGTGGAAGGCGAAGCGGGCCTGCTCGTAGCCGAAGACGAACGGGGAGAGCACCGCCCAGGCCCCGAAGGCGAGGTTGAGGATCCGCAGGCGCGGCAGGGCCATCGCCAGGAACGCCACGAGGAAGATGGTCAGGCCGAGGAAGAGATGATCCCCGAACTCGGGGGCGGCGGGGCCGACCAGGACCGCGGTCACGATCAGCCACGCGCCCAGGACGACGTTGACCCAGCGGGCCATCGAGCACCTCCGCCGGATCTCCTAACGGCGCTCGAGGCCGGCGAGGAAGCCTTCCGGGTCGTCGGGGGTGAGGACGATGGGCCCGCTGGCCGCCTCGAGCAGGACGTACGCGCGCCGCCCGCCGATCGCCCAGAGCTGGAACCGCCCCAGCGAAGGCGACCAGAACGCCCCGTACTGGACCCCGAAGCCCGCCGTCCCGGCCACCCGGCGGAGCCCGGCGAGCCGCTCCGCCGGCAGCGGCTCGGCCGCCCGGACCTCCACGAGCGGGATCTCCACGGGGGAGGCGGCGTTCCGCTCGATCACCACCGCCCCCTCCCCGAGGCCGATCGCCCGGGGAGCGCGGGACCACGCCCACCAGGCGACGCCGCCGACGGCGAGCGGCACGACGGCCGCGATCGCGACCGCGATCCAGAGCGCCCCGCGACCGCCGCCCGCGGCGGGCGCGAGGCCCTGCGCCGGGAGGGCGCGGGCCCCGGGGGCGGCGGCGAGGAGCGCCTCCGCGAAGCCGCCGGCCGGCTCCGGGGAGAGGACGAACGTGTCGGCGGCGGTCCGGACCGCCACCAGCCCCTCCCGCCGGGTGGCGTAGAGGCGAAAGCCTCCCAGGGCGCGTGAGCGAAAGCGGCCGTAGTGCCCGAAGAGCCCGGCCGTCCCCGCCACCTTGAGGGCGCCGCGCAGGGCGCCCGGGGGAAGGAGCCCCGCCGTCCGGATCTCCGCGAGCGGGATCCGGACCGGCGGCCCGAGGTTCCGCTCCACCCGGAGCTCCCGCGGCCCGAGCACGAAGGCGCGCGGGGCGAGCGCCCAGACCACCGCCACCAGCGTCCCGAGCAGGACCGGCACCAGGCCGCCGAGCGGCCCGGGCGCCCGGGCCTGGATCATGGCGCGGGCGGTGAACCCCGCCACCGCCGCGAGCAGGGCGAGGAGCAGCGCGGTCGAGATCGTCAGGCTGCGGTCCCAGCGGGCGGGGAAGCGGCGCTCCATCGCCCGATCCTACCGCGGCTACAGCCTCCAGGCGGGATCGGCGGCGAGGTCGGGCCCGGCCCGCTCGCCCCGGAGCAGCGCGTGCGTCCCGGCCACCGCGATCATGGCGGCGTTGTCGGTGCAGAGCCGGGGCGCGGGGAGGAAGACCTCCATGCCCTCGTACTCGGCCGCCCGCGCCGTCACCGCCGCGCGGAGCCGGCCGTTCGCCGCCACCCCGCCGGAGAGGACCAGCCGCTCGAACTGGAGCCGGCGGGCGGCCCGGAAGGCCTTCTCCACCAGGGCGCGGACGATCGCCTCCTGGTAGCTGGCGCACAGGTCGGCGAGCGCCTTCCCCTCCGGCACCCCGTGGGCGCGGACGTGGTGGAGGAGGGCGGTCTTGAGGCCGGAGAAGCTGAAGTCGAGGTCCGCCCCCTTCACGATCGCCTTCGGGAAGCGGACCGCCGCCGCGTCCCCCTCCCGCGCGAGCCGGTCGATGGCGACGCCGCCCGGGTACGGCAGGCCGAGCAGCTTCGCCCCCTTGTCGAAGGCCTCGCCCGCGGCGTCGTCGCGGGTCTGGCCGAGGAGCCGGTAGTCGCCGAAGCCGCCCGCCGCGTAGAGCGAGGTGTGGCCCCCCGAGACCACCATCCCCAGGTAGGGGAAGGCGGGCGGCCGCTCGGAGAGGAAGGCGGCCACCAGGTGGCCCTCGAGGTGGTTCACGCGGACGAGCGGCTTCCCCCAGGCGAGCGCCAGCGCCTTGGCCGCCTGGACGCCCACCAGGAGCGCCCCCACCAGCCCCGGCCCGGAGGTCACCGCCACCGCGTCGAGGAGCTCCGGCCCGATCCCGGCCCGGGAGAGGGCCTCGTCGACCACCGGCATCACCTGGACCACGTGGTTGCGGCTGGCCAGCTCCGGGACCACCCCGCCCCAGCGCCGGTGGATCTCGATCTGCGTCGCCACCACGTCGGAGAGGACGCGACGGCCGTCCTCCACCACCGCGGCGGCGGTCTCGTCGCAGGAGCTCTCGATGGCGAGGACGCGGACGGGCACGGGCGCGGAACTTAACCCGCCGCCCGCCGCGGCGCGAGCCCCGGGCTACTGGAGCTGCTTGGCGATGATCTCCCGGACCGCCCGGGCCTGCTCGCCCTTCGGGGAGAGCGTCAGGAAGCGCTCGTAGGCGGAGCGGGCCTCGGCGATCCGCCCCTCGCCCTGGTGGATCTCGCCGAGGAGCAGCCAGGCGGGCGCGTAGCGGGCGTCGGTCTGCACGGCCACCGAGAGCTCCTTGAGCGCCTCGGCCGACCGGTTGGCGTCGTACAGGGCCCGGGCGAGGCCGACGTGGGCGGGGGCGGTGGAGCGGAGCGCGGTGGCGCGGCGGTAGTCGCCGATGGCGTCGAGGAACCGGCCGCTCTCGTACTTCCGCTCGGCCTGGGCAAGGATCCGCTTGTACTCGGCCTCGTCGTCGCGCGGGGCGGGCGGAGGCGTGGGCGCGGTGGCGGGGGCGGGCGCCGGCTCGGCGGGCGGGGCGGCAGCGGCCGGGGTCGCCGCGCCGGGCGCGGGCGCGGCCGGGGGTGGCTCGGCTCCGGCCGGGACCGCCGTCTCGGGCGCGGGGGCGGCGGGCGCGGGCTCGGCGGCCGGGGCGGGCGGCGCCGGGGCCTGCGGCCTCCGCGAGGTGTACAGCCAGGCGCCGCCGGCGCCGGCCGCGACGAGCAGGACGATCACCACCGCCGGGACCATCGAGCGGGGCTTCGGGGGCGCCGGACGCGGCGCGGCGGCGGCCCTCGGCGGAGGCCGCGGCGCGGGGGGCGGGGCAGGCGCGACCAGCCGGGCGGCCGCGGGCGCGGCCTGGGCCGGCTGGGCGCGCGCCGGAGCGGGGGCGGGCGGCGCGGCCGCGGAAGGGCCGCCGAGCGAGGGCGGCAGGGGCACGGAGCCGGGGGGCGGGACCGGGATCGAGAACTGGGTGGGCGGCCGGTAGCGGGCCGGCTCGGGAGCGGCCGGCGGGGCGGGCGCCACCGGCGCGTGGAGGGGCGCGCGTCCGGCGGGCGCCGCGGCCACCGCCGGCGCGGGCGAGGAAAGGGGCGCGGCAGGGGGCGGAGCGACCGCCGTGGCGGCGGCGGGGGCGGCCGGCGCGGTGGGCGCGGCGCCCGCCTCCGGCGCCCGCGTCCCGGTCGCCGGCCCGGCGAACCAGTCCACTCCCTCGGGCTCGGGGGTCGGCTCCGGAGGCTC